>Ga0247611_10000299_pt1 | contig 101219 bp, 188 predicted proteins | sample 177DNAGHGhighgp2_FD_192422 | JGI IMG/M metagenome (GOLD analysis project Ga0247611, IMG submission 192422) | Sheep rumen microbial communities from Palmerston North, Manawatu-Wanganui, New Zealand - 1770 DNA GHGhigh gp2 | ecosystem: Host-associated > Mammals > Digestive system > Stomach >... | reverse complement strand
TGTCTAAAATATTCTCTACCATCTGAATTAGAATAATTTATTTTATTATTTTTTATACAATTATTAAGTTTTTCCAATAGTTCATCTTTATCTATATATGCTTTCATATCTTATAAATTTTCATATAATAGGGTTAAATGATTTTCTTTAATATCAATTTTTTTATTGAATTTTTCTATACATTTATATTTAAAGCTTTCACTGTCAAATCCTTTTGTTATTAAATGAAGACCTGTTTTTGTAGGCATTTCAAATAATATTTTCTCTTTATATTTTGATTTACAATCATTTATAAAATCTTTAATGATATTGACCATATCAAGATCTTCTTTATCAATATCTACAATCCACCTTGAATTTCCTTTATCTACAAATTTGCCAGAACAAGATTCAAATATATTATAGAACTTCTTATAGTCATGAGCAGCAATACGTCTTGCAGATTCTGCCATTGTATCAAGAGCTACTTGCGACATCATTTTATAATTAACTGATGCATATGCTCTCAACCTAAGTAAAGTACAAATATTCTTAATCTCTTCCTCATATTTAGTAAGGTCTTTCCAAGAATAAATATAATAATTCTTGAAATGATAATTAGCGGCTGGTAAATCTGGATTATCCTTACCACGTCTCATCAATTCAATAACATAATACTTATCAAGATTTCCCTTCTCATTATTCTCAGGAAGACCTCCATTAAGTTCTATGAATTTTCGATAGTTTTCAAAATTATCTGTCATAAATTTTATATCATTAAAATAACCAATAATAATATAGTTATTTTTATTAAAAATTCAATATTATATTACATATATTATGATACAATATATAAAACGATTTAAAACACATGATAAATATCAGGAATATATTAATGATAAAGATAGAATTCTTCCAAATGTAAGTTATTGTGAAAATGAGAATGAGGTACATTATAATGTATATTGTGATGTAATCAGATATGCAGCATCAGCAAAATTGGCAGAAACAACAAGTAGTTATGGAAGTGGATTACATACCAATGCATTTAACACAACAATCACATCACATACCTTTGAGAATGGTGTTGGTGTTATTAAGTTTGCTGATAATGTTAGTTCTATTGGTAACAGTGCTTTCTATAATTGTTATAATCTTACAAATATTACAATACCGAACAGTGTCACTTCTATTGGTAAGAGTGCTTTCCAAAGTTGTGTAAATCTTACAAATGTTACAATGGGTACTGGTGTTACCTCTATTGGTAATTATGCTTTCTACGGTTGTACAACTTTAACGGATATAACAATACCAAATAGTGTTACTACAATTGGTGCAAGTGCTTTTTATGGTTGTAGTGGTCTTACAAGTATAACAATACCAAATAGTGTGACTTCTATTGGTGATTACGCTTTTGGTTATTGTTCACAACTTACAAGTATCACAATACCAAATAGTGTGACTTCTATTGGTGATTATGCTTTCAATAGTTGTTCAAAACTTACAAGTGCTACAATAGGCAGTGGTGTCACCACAATTGGTGATTACGCTTTTGGTTATTGTTCACAACTTACAAGTATCACAATACCAAATAGTGTGACTTCTATTGGTGATTATGCTTTCAATAGTTGTTCAAAACTTACAAGTGCTACAATAGGCAGTGGTGTCACTACAATTGGTGATTACGCTTTTGGTTATTGTTCACAACTTGCGACTATAACTGTTGATAGCAATAATTCTACATTTGATTCAAGAAATAATTGTAATGCAATTATTAGCACATCTAATAATGTATTAATTGTTGGATGCAAGAATACGGTCATACCAAATACGGTTACTACAATTGGCGCATATGCTTTTAATGGTTGTAGTGGTCTTACAAGCATAACAATACCCAATAGTGTTACTTATATTGGTGAATGTGGTTTCCATAAATGTACTGGTCTTACAAGTGTTGCAATAGGTACTGGTTTAACTTCTCTTGGTAATGCATCTTTCAAAAATTGTACGGCTCTTACAAGTATAACAATACCTAATAATGTCACTTCTATTGGACATAGCGTTTTTGATAGTTGTACAAAACTTGCAAGCATAACATCTCTTGCAACAACAGCACCTACAATAACAAGTAGTACTTTCCAAAATGTCAAGACTGGTGGTACATTATATGTGCCAACAGGCAGTGACTATTCAGTTTGGATGGGAACAGGTAATTACTATCTTGGAAAATACAATTGGACTAACGTACAACAATAACAAATAAAATAATGCATAAAAAATGGATATCCTTAAGGATATCCATTTTATTTAAAATAATTAAGTATATTAGAAAAGTGGAGCATCTCCACAAGGCTCATCTGTAGCAAATTGATCTGAACTTGTCATAGGACCCTCACAAATGTTACCACAATTAATACTCATTACTTTTGTCTCTGGAGTAAAATAAGTTTTCTTCATAATAATTTAAGTTTTAAATGTTAATGTTTTTGTTATTATTTTAAAAGATATATATAATATAGTACATATAATATTTTTTATTCAATCTTCATCGTGTAAGTTAAGTAATTTTTCAACTAATATTTCTTTTTTCTTGGTACAGTCATCAATATAATATTGTAATTTCTTTATCTGCTCATTAATCATTGATTCTAATTTCTTAATAGCTTCTTCTTTTGTGTTGAACAAATAATCAGAAGACTCAGTACTAAAATACATCAACTTATCATTAAAGTCTTTATAATATAAATTGTAAAATCCTGTATATGTATCATTAAAATCTCTATCTTCACACGCATATACTTCCTTTATTATTAATGAGGGCTTATATGCAACCCAACAATGTTTGCATTCAACTTTACAACAACCTTCTTTCATTTTGATCTCAGTGTATCTATTAATATAATCAATCCAATGAACATCCAAAATACTGTCCATTTATGATTCTCAACTGCTACGAAAAATTCTTCAAACATAATACAAATATCTATAAGCTCTTTTTAACATTCTTACAACATGCCAATTTGGAGTTAAACATGGGTTGTCTTTTCTTGTTTCCCAGTTAATGTCATAATATGTATCAAGTATATATCTAACAACTCCCTGACTTCTTGATGCACCTGCAGAACAATGAACATAAATATTGTCACCCGTTTTTATTCTTTCATCAATAAACTTTACTAGTCTGAATGCTTCTTCATAATTCATTGCATGAAGATCAATTTGAGTATTAAACATATCTGTTTTGAAGGTGAAAAAGATATCATCAGATATATTATTGATATAATTGTCAAATGCTAAATCATAATAGTCTTTTTTATCTACCCATGATTGCCACCAATGTTCTGGAGAAATGTCATCAAAGTCAAGATTGATGTTGTTATTCAATTCAACATTAAACCAATGACCCGAATTATCATCATTTTTAGAAGCTATAGATATTGTGGAATTCCCATTATCAGGGCGGTTCTCCCATCCTAATTTCTCCATTAACTCATCAAACTCTTGATGTGAATAACAATATAGCTTTCTATTAGTTTTCATAATTCAATTTGTTTGTTAAGTTGACATAAATTTATAGCATTTTGAAGTTGATTAACCCATGTACAATCAAATTGTTTTGCTACCCAATCAGATTCTCTACCTACCATATAAGTTCCTCCATACCATTCATCATCATATCTTTCATGAACAATCACAAATGGAAATCCATCTAAATAATATTCTTCAGTATTATCAACAACACCAACTTCTTTTCTAAATCCATTCTTTTCAAGGATTTCTGATGAAGTAGGAATAGGATTGACTTCCATTTCTAACTCAAAACATCCATCATTTTCTTTATCATAATTGTCAAGATAGATATTTGATTCAAAAATATTTGAAATTGAGTGCACCTTACAAAGTTCACCTTTGTTGTTGTACACCCAATTATTTAGCATTAATTGATCTGCATTCATTGTGTTAACTCATTATATTTTAGAAAATCCTGTAGGTGCTCGAAAAAATTCTCAAAGTACTTACATACTTTATATTTCTTGTCATATGCATATCCACAATATAAATCGTCATCCTGATACCATAGAACAATTCGTCTATCCGTTTCCTTAACATTAAACTCCTTATGTCTACCAAATGCATAAGAATTATAAAGGATGATGCATTTTGTATGATCTTTATTATATGCCACAATCATCTTATCTGAAAATGGCATTTCCATAAGATAAGTGCTTTCTCCAAGTTTGATTACTCCATCCTCTTCAGAATAATCATAAGGGGAATAAATAGTGATCCTCTCCAAAGGAAGACTATCAATCATACAATACTCCATCTTATCAATATTGGGCATATTGAAATGACGATGTGGATGCATACGTTGAGGCATCTGTGCAAAACTCAAACTTACAATTAGCGTAAACAAAATTGTAAACAAAAACTTTCTCATAATCTAATCTTTATAATAACAATATTTTAATAAATCTATATCCATACATGGTGGGCAATAGTCATAATGATAACAATACCAACATTCGATATCATCTACACACTCAAATATATATTTACAAAACCATCTTTCTTCATCCATATTTATCGTGACTCTACAAATGTAATTGATCCACTTAAAACACCCAAGTTCGAGCTTTCTTTAAATACTTTTGTTTTTGGAACATAATTAGAATCCATTGGTTCAACAAGATACCAAAGATCAGCTTCATTCTTCCAAGTTACTTCTACAAGTTTTTCGCCTGGTTGCAGATTAATTGTAGTGTTTCCACCAAACTTACGACTGATGTATTGATCACAAGATGCCATACAAAGCATCATTACAAAAATAAATGGATAAATAAGTTTTTTCATATTTGTATGTTTTTAATTACATATATAAAATAGTAATAGTTTGAAAAAATTCAATCAATCTATAATAAATATCTTTGATAAACCCAATGTGTAATATTATATTCATTAACTAAAAATGGCCAATTAGAATAAAACTTTGATGGATCACCTCCATAAAATGTTTTAGTATTTTTAAACGTCATCAATTTACCATTTTTTGTCTTTACTAATATTGGCTCATCATAATCTGGCTCAACATTAACAGATACCCATTCAAATGTAATCTCCATATCAATAGTCTTGTATAATGAATTTATAATCTTTTAAGTCTGAAAAATCTGGTTCTGTAATATTATAACACATTTCAAGTTCACTGGCAAATATTCTTTCACATAACATTTCTAATAGCCAATAATCATGCTCATCAAGATTCTTTATTGCCTTTTCAATATCTTCATGCTTGGGTCTTCCAAAATCAGATGAACTACCAAATAATGTTATTGTTTTCTTTTTGTATTTAAGATTCCATTGACCTCCACCAACACATTTAAAACCATTTTTTATATCTGATTTATCAATTAAGTCTTTATGATAAATAGGATATCCAATACGCATCTTTACTTCATTTGTAAAGTCATTTTTCAAAATAACATATTTCTTAACTCTCATAAAACTTATTTAATCCTTTATTTTAATTCCTACTTGTTTAAAAACGTGTTGAAGTTCATGAATATATTTAAAATGTCCTTTAATTGTAAAATCATCTTTAAATATTTCACAAAGATATTTACCATTTTTACATTTTAAAATAGAATATTCTGCATTATGTGTTCTTACAGTAAATGCATAATTATTATTAGTGTTTTTTGTTAATTCAATAAATCCAAATTTTATAAGATTTTCTTTTGTTATAGGAATAGGTTTTATGCCATTTATATTAACATGTACAAATGGTTTAGTAATATCATCAATCTGATTAAGAACTAAATTATATCCTTCTTCGCCAAGAAATATAGATACAACTTCGCAAATTCCAAAATCAGGATCTTCAACATAATCATATAACATTAATTCATCAGCTTTCATATCTTAATCTTAATTAAATTGTTTATGCCAAACTGGAAGATATCCATTATCTAAATGTTCAACATTACTGAAACATTTATCTAACCAATTTTCAAATTCTTTTTTTGTTTCTGATTTCCAAAATGTTCCAAGAACAACACAGTCATCATCAGATAACCATAAAGACCAATGACCTACATTACCACTTTCAAGCAATTTTATTCTATCGGAAGGAAACCCTCCACCAGAATCCTCTTCTATCATTTCATTTCCAGAGTAGATATAATCTAATACTTCTTTTTTAGATTTGAAATGATATTTGACAAGATGTTCAAGATGTGATTTCTCTTTTTTTACCTTTTCATTAAATTCTTTCATTTTCTTCTTAAGCAGATCTTCTTCTCTCATTTGAGATTCAACACCAAGTTCGGCCATCATATCTTGCCATTTTGACTGATTAGATACTGTAAATTCCATATTTCTAATTATGTTTTTAATTTATAATACAAAAATACAAAATATATGTATTTCTTATCTGATAATTATCAGGAACATTAAGTTCAACAAGTAATTTAATCGTTTTTGTATTCAAAAACTTTTAATTGATTAATAATTTTTTGATCTCTGCAATTTTCTCTAATTAAATATAACAAAACATTATATAATTGCTTATTATCAGAATCATAAATAAATTCAGCAATAACCTGTTCAACATCAAGTGAATTAAACAACGATAATGCAGAATTTATAACTTTACCAATTCCAATAATAGGAAATGCATTTCTACATCGTTTAATTGATGAATTGCTTATTACCATATAATCTTTAAATCAAAATATTTCAACTAAATCTAACCATTCAAATTTTTCTTGAGCTGTACCATCTTTAAACCACCTATGACAATTTGAATTACAATCAGCAAACTCACAATCAATAGAACCATACCAACCCTCAAACCATATACCATGTCTTGGATGACGATGTTTTTTAGTCAATACAACAACACGACCATCTCTTGTTAAATATTTGTCACCAAATTTAGCATTTGTTAAATCTATCATAAGTTTAAATAGTAATTATGTTATCAATTTCTTCTATATATTTAACAGTACATGCAAGCATTTGATCTTCATTATATTCACCAAACAGATATGAATCCTTCTTCATTTTTTCAATTAGATATTTAGAAGGTTCTTTCCATGGTCCAAATAGCATTGATTTATTTGGCGCTTCTGTTTTGAACACAATGATATCATTCCATTTATTTGCTATTACTACTATAAATTTTTTCATATTAATCTTCAATTAAATTATCATTAATTTCATTTAATTTAAATAATGCTTCTCTTGTAATATATAGTCCACATCTTATATCGCCAATAGATAATTTAATTAGTTTTGGCTGATTATCATAGTGTGCGGGTTGTCCTTCTTGGTTTTCATATATTGCTCCTGAGTATTTTTCAAATAATTCATCAATAAGCTTTAAATCAGCTTTTAAGCTTTCTTTAGTTATGTTCTTCATTATCTTCTCCAAATTTTTTGTCTGTAAATGTTCGCCAATAAAATTTTCCAAAAAGATGAATCCTTCCATTGTTTTTAGGATCATAAGTATCAGTTGGAAAGAACCACTTCCAATACTCAAGTCTTCCAAAATCTCTATGCTCGCCTACTATAACATCTAATCTACTCATAACGATAAAACTTAAATGTATATGATGTAACTGTTTTTGCCTTAAGCTCAAAAGTATTATCAGTTCTTTCACGTCTAAGAAGCTCCTCAAGAATTTCTACGGTTGAAAAATCTTTAAGTTCTTTCATAATTCAATTTCTTCTACTTTGAAAATTTTAATACAATCAATTGCATCACCTCCATTAGGAGTAAATTTATTATAAAAATCTATGATTTCAAATGGAGAAATATCTGAATTAAATCTTCCTTTAAATTCACCTTTAATTCTATCTACATCTACTTCATAATCACCACCTGTCCATAATTCAGGTAATCCACTCCACCAATTCCAAGTGAAATTATTCTCATTCTTATTAATAATCTTGATTAGATCGGCATACTTCTGAATATCCGTAAGAGAAATTTTCTTAGATACTGTTTTACTTCCATTATGCCAATTGCGGATTTTGATTTGAATTTGAAAGTCCATTTTTATTTTTAATTAAATTGATTAATTACAAATATAAAATAGTAAAAATATTGAAAAATTCAATGAAAACCTTAACTATTTTTATTAATGAAAGATTAAAACTTAATAATGATACAAAAATAGAAAAAAAACCTTTTAGAGAAGAAAAACTTAATGAAGTGACAGAAAAATTTATAGAGTATGTAAATAAATATACAAAAACTGTTAAATTATCTTTAAGTAGTATAGTATCTATAACTATTGGATTTAAATCATGGGATCCCCGGGGATATCTTATGTTTTATTTTGATACAAAGAATAAACATGAAGTTTTGAAAGAAGAATTAAGAACTACTCCAATAACAACAAATAACTTGGTTGGATCAATTGATTCATTGAAAATAAATGATAGATTTAAAAGAAAGATATTCAATGAAAGTAAAAAAATTTCAGGAATATCGCTTAGGTTAAAAGATCTTGATTTTGATAATAATTATCTTGATGAATTTAAAGATGATAAAGAACTTACTACTATAGGTGCAATAATAAGTGAAAATTATCGTTAATTATTATTCATAAACTTCAATATAAATATCATCTAAACTATTAAGATATTTTTCCATTAATTTCTTTACTTCTTTCCATTTCAATCCACCATTTGTACAACCAAGTTTAGGAAATGCTATAGTTTTTATTTTCCATTCTTTATAATGATTTATAAAATTTTGTAAGCCTCGTTCAATCCATTCTAATTTAGATGGATTTCTCCAATGTTCCTTAGTTGCAAAACACAATATTTTAGGATAATTAGTAATTAAGAAATCAAATGGAATATAATTTTGCATAGAAAATATCCATATATCACCACCTTCTTTTAGCTTTCCTTTTGAACAAGCTTCTTTATAAGGTCCCATGATATGTGGATATTTTGTTTTAAATTGTAATGCTAATCCTTTTCCCATTACTCCAACACAATTTACTGTATTGACTAAGCATTTACATTTGCTATCAAATATATTTCCTTTAATATAATGTATCATAATTAAAATAAATCTATTAATCCATTATGTTGTTTAGAAAAATCTTCAAAACGTTTAATTAATTCTTCGCTATAATAATCTTTAATACCATCTTCATGTATTGTACAAGTTGCACACATACTATATAATTTATATTTAAATTTATGTAGTATATTGACTTCACTCTCATCAATACTATAATCATTACCAATCATTAAAAACATTCTAAAAGGAAGTTCTAAACCAGGTCCAACTTTTAATGATTTTAATTTATTAATAATATCTTCTTTATTAAGCATTTATTCAACTTAAATGATTCTCAATAATATATTCTTCTCTTTTATCTTTCAATTCTTTTAGAGCTTCTAATAAATCTTCATTCTCAACAACTAATAAATATTTGAATAAATTACTATAAGCTACTTTCCAAACTAATTGCATATTGTCATAAATGATTGACAAACTATATATCTCATCCTTATAAGGATCATATAAATCTTTTGGAAATGATTTTGAAAATTCATCTAAAGACCAATTTTCAATATCATCTTCTAATACATTTTCTTCACAAATATCATCAAATGTTGTAGTTGTATCATAATATAATCCAGATTCGTTTGTAACATCTAATGAACTAATTTCTACTAATTCATCATTCATAATTAACTCCATAGTTGTTCTTACTTAATATTTTTTTCAATCGATTTATAATGATAGATCCATCTTTTTCATATTTATTAGAATTAGTTATCTCACAAAGCAAATTATGAATATCATCAGAATACAAATCAATATCTCTTATTGTTTTCATTAGTCCTTTTTTATTTGTAGGAGCATTAATTAATTCATCTATTTCTTTGTCATATTCTTCTTTTACTTCATTAATTGCTTCATTAACTTTATCTTCAACATAATTTTCTAATTCAAATGAATTCTCTAAATAATCCAATAACTCATCATTATCAAAACATCTTATTATATCATCTCTATCATAATACACAAACATTATATCATGCATCATATCTTCCAAACTTATCATAGATTCTATTGGATTATTTAATGACTTTTGACGTTCAAAATCCATAATATTATTTATTTGTTCTATAGGATTTTCACCATTATCATAAATATCATCAGCAATATCCAATATGTCTGTTGACGAACATTTACCAGCTTCAAGATATTCATCTACAATCTCTTCAATTGTATATTTATCCATCAGGCTTTTTAATAATTCTTTATCTTTTATATGTATATCCATTCTTGATTGATTGCTTTATTTAATTCATATTCATCTAAACTGTATCTATAACACCAATTGCCTTGGTATAACCATAATGATTTATCATCATTTTTACATATTTGGTAATCTTCATTATCTTTAGAGATATTATTGTCTTTAACAATTCTGTTGAAATTATCTATAACTTCTTTCTTTTGTTCATTAAAGAATTTCACTACTTTTTCTTTATCTAATGAAATGAAAATTGGACAATATCCACTTTGACAGACATCATCAAACTCATAACTTCTATATCTTAATACATAAACCTTATTCATTATTTTCTTTAAATTTATTGACTACAACTTGCTCATATCTTAAAATCTTATCTTTATACTTATAACCAAATTTAGCTACTTCTGCAATAGTATTATCTAATTCTTTATCTTCTACATCAATTTTGAATATAGCTTCATCATATTCATCATTAAAGAATACTGGATGATTTTCTTCATATATTTTTGTCAATTCATATTTTTTAAGAAGCTCAAATAACTTAGTATGAACTAACAATATTGCCTTCTTATCTGAATCTTCAGTATCATCATTAATGAATTTCCTAATATTGTCAAAATCATCAAGAATGCTTAACAAATCTTTAAAGAAATTTTCTTCTTTATATTTATATGAATCAATAAGCATTTTATTATATCTTTTCTTAGTATTTTCTAAATCAGCTAAAAGATAAGCATACTTAGTTTTCCATTCTTCTAATTCAGTTTTTACTAAATCTACTTCTGTAGGAACTGTTTCAACAATATTTTCGGTATCATCCCATTTATCTGTCAATAGTTCACCATTATCTGTTTCTATTTCTGAATTGTCTATTACTTTCTTTTCTATCTCCATAAATTAAAACATTTATTTAATATAAAATAGTATTATTACTGCAAAAATTAAGTGCAAATATCATTTTTTGATGGTATCTGCACTTTTTATAAATTTGTTTATTTCTTTCATCTCATATACTATGAATATCCATGAAAATAAACAAAAACATATTTTCCAACTATCTTTCATATCATCATGCTCATATATGTATATACTGAATGCTAACAATGACAATATGAATCCCAAAACATATATAGATAATAATATCGTCAACATACTTTATCTTTCAACAAATATTTCATCAAATCTTTATTGTTCAATGTCACGTTTATTATTCTAAGATACTTACGATATTGATCATCTTCTAAAATCATCTTAGACATTTTCAATTCATAATCTAAATGTCTTTTGAACTCTTCTAATCCATCCTCTCCCTTAATAGCTAAATTATCTATAGATTTTCTGAAATCATCATGAATTTCATAAAAGAATTCTTTTTGATCATTTTCTAAGTTAAGATACCTATTTAAAGGAAAAAATTTATTATTTTTAATCATAATAGAATCTCCATTTTCCGATAAACTATATACAGAGGTGACATATGTTGTATCGATTGGAAGATTCATTTTGTAATTTGTTACAGGATTAGCATTCAATGCGATAAATCCTAAAACACTAAAAACTAAACTAAAAAGTAATTTCTTCATAATTTTTAAATTTTGAATATTTTTATGTTTTTTTTAAATTAAATGATATATAATATAAATTTTATTTGCTGCAACAATTTAATGTTATATTATATATTTTAAAATAATCTCAACATATTCAAAATTTAAAGATTATGAAGATTTTATATGAAAAATGAATGTTTTATTGACTTAAGTCAATTTTTAAGTGTATTTTTTACACCTAATTTATTCCTAAATGTCAACCAATAAATTATGCCTACCCAAGACAATAATGATATTTTTTTAATATGATTGTTCTTGTTTTCATTATATCTGTTTAAGTATTCTTCATTGTTAAGTTCTGAAATTTCTTTCAAGTTTTTCTTATACAAACGTAATGCTAACAAATATCCACAACATACACCAATACCATAGAATATAATCAATCCTAAAACTATACAGCCTAATAAAATTAATACGTTACTCATCTGACTTATCAAAATATTTATTATATATCCAAATTACAACAATTACCCAAGAAAGCATAATTATTACCGGAAAGATTCCATACTGAGGCTCACCATCAATATCTGTACGGGAATTTTCAGTGTGTATTAGCTCAATCATTCCAATAATGAATGCAAAACAACATCCTAACAAATAAATAATCAATCCTATACTCATAATCTTAAAATTTTAATATTTCTTACATATACAATATAGAAAAATTTATAAAAAATTCAATGAAATGTTTCTATATTTATATTATAATAATGTTAATTTTAGTAAATATGGAATATAAAAAAAGAAAAATAACTACATTTGAAGGAATATCTGTTATAAGTATAGCATTGATATTTGTAATTGTATTATGTTATGCGTTTTATGAGTTGTTTTTGAAATAATTAAAACTAAAAATATAGAAATAAATAGAAATTAAGAAATGAAAGAAATTGATTTTAAAGAAAGAAATTTGAATAATGCTCCATGCATTAGTATTTCTGAAGTATTAGGTATGATTAGTGAACCATTTGATTCACAAGGAGTTGCTGAGAAAACTTACAACAAACATTTTAATAATCCTAATTCAGAATACTATCAAATGTCGGTGGAGCAAATTCTTGAAAAATGGTCAGCTAAGGGAGCTACATCTCGAAAATATGGTAGTTTGCTTGATGACTATATTGGATTGATATTGAATCATGATGAAGATGGATTAGAGCTTTACAATCTTGATTATGATAGAGAAGATGATGAAAGATTGAATGGTCTTTGTACTTCATTTGATCAATTTGTAAAAGAAATCTTAGATACTCATCCTGAGTTGGAGTTTGTAGCAAGAGAGAAAACAGTATGGTATAAAGTTCCAAATAAAGATGGAAAAGAATTATATATAAAAGGAAGATTTGATTGTCTATTCTATAATAAAGTAAAAGATAGATATCTTATTGTTGATTGGAAAAGTTCAGATTCAATTGACAAAAAACCAAGTCCTTGGACATCTAATCTTTTAGGTCCTTGTAAAGATTTATTAGCACTTAATAGCAATACTTATACATTACAAGTATATTTTTATAAGACTGCATTGACATTTGATGGATATATAGAAGAAGGAAAAGAAGTAGATTGCATTATTGTTCAATTACCTGGAAAAGCTATTCCTGAAAATGAAGGAAAATTCTATATGATACATACACCATCATTTCCTTATACAAAGGAATTTATGGATAAGCTTTTTGTTTATGCTCATAAGAAAAAAGAATTATTAGAAAAAAAGAACAATCGATGAATATGGAAGTAATCAATACAAAAATAGAAGGAGTAGTAATTCTAAAACCTAAGATTTTTGAAGATAACAGAGGTTATTTTTGTGAGTCTTATTCAAAAAGAGATTTTGATAATCAAGTAAAGACTATTGATTTTGTACAAGACAATGAAAGTAAGTCTTCTTATGGAGTACTTCGAGGACTTCATTTTCAAAAACCTCCTTTTGCTCAAAGCAAGTTAGTTAGAGTAATAAAAGGAAATGTATTTGATGTTGCTGTAGATATAAGAAAAGGATCTCCAACATATGGTGAATGGGTAGGTGTAGAACTTTCAGAATTCAATCATTTACAATTCTTCATACCTAAAGGATTTGCACATGGATTTGTGGTATTGTCTAATGAAGCAATATTTCAATATAAATGTGATGAGTTTTATCATCCTGAAAGTGAAGGAGGAATTATGTGGAATGATTCGATTATTAATATTGATTGGAAAATACCTATAAATGACATTATTCTTTCAAATAAGGATAAATGTCATCAATTATTTAAAGACTTTGATTCACCATTTAATTATTAAAAATACACGTTAATTATTATAAATGAAAGACGAAAAAGAAGAATTGAAACAAATAATGTACAATAAAGACAATTATGATTGTAATAGTATTTGTTTTAGATGTAATAGATTTAAGGATGAAAATGAAGGATGTGTAATCAATCATGAGACACAAGTTCCAATGAAATATCCAAATATTGCTGATGATTTTGATAAATGTCCTTGGTATGATAAAAAAGAAGATAAAATAACTTCTAATGAAGATATGCTTAAAGGAGAAACAAATATAAGTTGGATGACTTGTGCTACTTCTTGGAAACGTGTAATGAATGCTGCACGTCGTACTATAGGAAAAAAACCTATTGATAAAGAGCCATCAAATTCTTGGAAAGCAAAAATTCTTCTTGCTGAGCATTCTCCAATTAGACTTCTCGAATATGATTTTGGATGGGATAAAATTCGACAATGGGTTACAACTCATTTAGTTAGACATCATGAAGGATGTGAGAAATTTGTTCATAGTCAAAGAGGAGATAGAAGAGAACTTCCTTGTGATAGAGATCATATTTATCAAGGAGCTAAAAATGATATGGATATGACAGCAAATGCACAAGCATTAATAAACATATCAAGAAAAAGATTATGTTCATGTGCATCTAAAGAAACACGAGAAGCTTGGAAATTAGTTATTAAAGAACTTAGTAAAGAAGATCCTATTTTAGCTTCTAAATGTGTAAGAGAATGTGTTTATAGAGGATTTTGTCCTGAATGGATGAGCTCATGTGGATATGTAAAAACTGAATCATATAAAAGAGATTTAGCTGCTTATAGAAGAACTAAATTTGATAAAGATGTAAAATGGTATTATGATAAAAAATATAATATATTGATAAGTAATACTGGACATATTTATAATGTTTCAACTACTGATTTAAATGATGGATATTATAATTATATGGAAGATTTTTCTTATATATGTAAAGAGTTTGATTATTATATAGAAAATTATAATGATGCAGAAGTATTATGTATAAAAAATCATATTCAACATGCAGTTCCTTATTTAGTTTATAAATATTTTGGAGAAAAGAAATATTCTGATTTAGAACGTTGTAAATTTAGATATATAGATGGAAATGTTTGGAATAATGATATAAACAATATAGAAGTGGTAACTTAAGTTACCACTTTCATTCACTATGTAATATTAATATATTATTTTTAATAAAATTAAATTTATTAATTCAATGAAACGTTTAACAGAATTTATTGATCAAAAAACATTTGAATTTGAGAATTATGAAGTAATTAAAGAGGCTTATAATTCTAAAAAGGACATAAAATTACCTCATACATTTGATATATATAATGAAGGTCCAAAAAACAAAGATTATAAAATATCAAAATCAGTTATTCATGAACTGTTTTTTAAAATAGAAAAAACAGAAGAAATAAAAGTTGATGATAATTATACAGTTGTTAAATTTTTAGATAAATATAATCAATTTATTAGATTACCTTTACCAGCTGATAAAATAGACTATAAAGAATGGCCAACAAAATCATCTACAAATAATTGGACAAAATTACCTGAAATCAATGAATATACTTCTGCAGGTGCATGGTATTCAGATAAATGGGTTGAATATAATTGGAGAAAATATAATGAAGATTGGTCAAAATGGTTTAAAATGCTTAAACCTTATATGAAAGGAAAAATATCTGTTACAATATGGACAGATGGTAAAGAAGATAAATTTGGAGATAAACAATTATTCATAACTGTCAATAATGATAAATTCAATAAAGAACGTGAAGAAAAAATAAAAGAACTTTCTAATGTTGATAATTTAAAGAAATGGGCTGAAGAAGCTGATGCTAAAGAAAAGGCAGAAATTGAACGACGCAAAAAGGAAGAAGAAGAAAAGAAAAAACGAGAAGAAGAATGGTCTAAATGGTGGAATAGCTTATCTGATGATGAAAGATTAAGTTGGTCAATGGGATATGGAAGAGGAAATGGTAATTGGACAGGTGATTAAAAATATTGACATTTGTTTTATTGATGAAAAAAATAAATGCATTTATTACAGAAAGACTTAAACTAGATAAAAATTCAAAAGTAAGTAATAAAAATCATTTTTTAGAATGGTTAAAATATTTTTTAAATTTGATTAATGACGGATTGAAAGATAATTCACAACATATAAATGATAGTAATTTTTTGATTAACAATGTTCAATCATTATTAGCTAATGTAGAAAAAAATGAAATGCCTTTGGTAACATGCTTTCAAAAAAATGAAGCCTCAAATGAATTTACTTCAAATATATCGATATATGATTTAGATTTAGGTGATGAAATAGTTACACAAAAAGAAAATATAGATGAAATATACTTAAATATATTTGATAATGCATTAGTTGTAGAAATATGGTATAACAAAAAGATGAAATACAATACAAAAGATTTCATTATTTCATTCAATCAAAATGACCATGATTTTTTATGTAAAGATTTTAAATATCCAAAAATTCCAAATATGAAATGGAATGAAATTCAATGTGAAATTGAAAATTACATAATTTTTAAAAAAATTAAAAGGTAGATTTTTAAAAATCTACCTTTCATATTTTAAAATCTCCAATAAATTCAACATAATTTACTAAAGAACAAATAACTGTATCTAACATTTCTATGTCCATTTCTACTCCGCAAGTTTCATTTGGATTTTTTTCAAAACGTAAAGTATAACACCCGTAATAATCAGGGCATGGATCTGTTCGTTCTTCACTATATTCATTATGCCAATCTTGAAAATCAATATATAATTTCTTATAGTCTTGATTGACATTGTCAGCTAAATTGTTTAATTCTTCAATATCTATAAGTAATGCTTTTAGTAAACTTTTATTACTATGAGATATATTTAAATTATTTACGTTTTCTATTGTAATTTTCATTGGTTATAATGATTTTTAAAATATTTGTTAATTTCATTCATATTTGAACTCTCATTGTGTGATTCTTCTATCTCATAAGGAGCTTCATTAAAATCGTATTTATTAATAGTAGTCATAATTCAAATCCCAATCTTTTTTAAAGTCATATAACATTTGATGATAGTCTTGAATTCTTTCACAAATTTCATGTTCAATATCAACCAAATGATAATCTATTAATTCACTATCGCTTCCATAATTACCTAAATGTTCCCATTCAAGAGTTATTTTATTATCGCATAATTCTAATAATCTATTCTTTATCTTCTCGATTATAGCTTGTCTTTCCTCTTGATAATCTAATGTATTATTCATTCAAAATAATAAATGTATTTTCTTTAAATTTTTCTTTAAATTCATCATATGTCAAATACTTAGTTATTACTGATCCACTTGAATTAGTAATTTCCCATATAATAGGTTTATCATATATTTCTCTTCTTGGATTTAAGAAAAATACATTAGACTTATAATTATCTGTGAGCATTTTTATTTCTTTACCATTTATGATATTTTTAAATGCTCCATTTATTTTAATTTCCTGCTTCATAATTTAAATAGTCACTAAAAATATTTATTACTTGATTTTTTGCTTCAAACATTTTCTTAATATCTTCATTAATATAGAACTCATTAAGTTCTATTGCATCAGCAATATGATTATCAATAAAATCCATTAATCTGTTATATACAAAATCTATTGCTTCTTCTTCATATTCATCACTCATCTTATAGTTATTTATTACTAGTTCATCATAATTTTCAATATCTATTTCCATAACTAATGACATTATATTTTTATTAAATAAGATAGTAACTTTTTAATAAATATTTAATAACAAATTTATTTTTAATAAATTAAAAAATATAAAATAAATTACATAACAATTATGGCAAATACTTTATCGGATAAATTAAGTACTTGGCGATCAACAAATCAATCAAATTTATTAGCCAAACTTAAAGTTGGTGATGCTTTATATCATATTAAAGATCCTGCAGTTGAAGCATTAGCAACTGAAATTGAAACAAGATTACAAGGTGTAGAAAACAAAACTATTCGTTCATCTGCATTAGCTAAATCTGTTGAAGCTGGAAAGTTTGCAACAAAGGTTGAACAAGCAACAGATGGACAAATTACTGTTGAATATAGTAATTTTACAGGTAATAGTGATAGTGCTGTAACTGATCAATGGGTTACTTCTGTAGCTCAAGGAACAGATGGAGAAATTACTGTTACAAGATCAACTATTGATGGTTCACAAGTTGCATTAAGTACACCAGTATTGACAAAAACAGATGTTGCTCAAGCATTAGCTGCTTTAGTAACAGCAAACTCAAACTTATTAGGAACTTCTGCAAATACTTATAATGACAATACTATTTATGGTGCTAGAGCATATGCTAAACATTTAGTAGATCAAATTTTAGGAGAAGATTCAGCATCATCACAATTAGAAACATTGAAGGCAGTAATTGCTGAATTAAAAGATGCTTCAGCTGAAGGAGGAATTGCATCTACTGTATTAGATACATTCACAACTAAATTGGCTGGAATGACATATACAGATGATGGTCAAACTGTAAATGCAACATCTGTAGCTGATTATGTTACTCATAAGATTGCTGAAGTGAATGCAGCTAATACACAAGGTATTGCTGACTTGGATGCTACAGTTGGTAGTACTACAGTTGCTCAAGACAAACATGTTGCTGTTCAAGTTGTTGAAACAGATGGTGTATTAACTGGATTAACTGTTACTGAATCAGATATTGCTAGTGCAACAGCTTTACAAACATTAGATGGAGCAGCAGTAAAATCTGTTAATGGTCTTAATCCTACATCAGGAGCAGTAACATTGACAGGTGAATCAATCAATGTTAGTACAACAGATACAACTAAATTGAATGTATATTTGTCAGGTTTAAGCAAAAATAAAGCAGATAAATCACAATTTAGTTCACAATCAATAAATAACTGGGCTACAAATTATGCATCAGAAACATTGACATTCACAAATACTCCTACAACAGTAACAATACCTGCATCAGTTTAATTTTATTTGATAATATAAATGCGCCAGGAACTGACGTCAATATGCTTGTTAGTAATAAAATATCTTTCAAAGAATTTATTGCGAAGCAGGAAAGTAACACAACTTTAGTGTGTTGCTAGTTCATAAATATAATAAAAGTAAATAATATATGCCAGATGGATTAGATTTATCGAAAATCAAAATAGGTGACGTTGAATTAGTAATAAAAGACGCTACAGCCAGACAATCAGTATTAGATTTGATAGATACTATTTATGAGAATAATTTAGATATAGTATCAAGAATAAACAATCTTAATGGTCGTTTAGAAAATGTTGAAAGTACTTCATATAACTATATCAATGCGCGAAGTGATTGGAATGAATCTAATTCATCTTCATATTCTTATATTTTAAATAAGCCTAATATAGTTTCCAATTTAGATAAAATACCTTTAGTGGCTTATACTGCTGCCTCTGCAGTATCTATAGAACCTTATAAATTATATAATTTTGGTACTGTTTCTTCATCTATGTCAATATCATTTGATACTACTAAAGAAGAAACAGGATATTGTGCAGAATATATGTTTAGATTTACAGCAGGAAATAATTGTAATATAACACTCCCAAATACTGTCAAATATAATAATGGTGAAAGACCTACAACATTTACAAATAGTTATATATATGAATATTCTATAACAGATAATTTATGTGTAGTTGGTGAATTTCATTAAGTAAAATTATGAAGAATATAAATCAATTTATTTTAGAACGCCTTAAGCTTAATAAAGATAGTAAGTTAAAAAATAATTTTGAAATAGCTATAATACCTTTTTTAGATGATAATTATGAGCTTGTTGATGAGGTATGTTATGAATTAGATGAAGATAATTTTAAGTTACTTAATAATAAAATAGATATATTTATAGTTTCTATTGATTTATTTGAAAAGAAAATTTTACCAAAATATCATATTAATGCTTGGAAAAACCATTTTACATCATTTGATACGGTATTAAAAATACCAATTAATGAAGAGGAGAACTTAATTGAATTACAAGATAACATAGCAAATTATAATGATACTACACAAATTGGTAAGTTTATTAATGATGTAAGAAACAAATACGAATGGATAAAAGAATGAAAACAATAAGTAACTTTATTTTAGAAAGATTAAAGATAGATAAAAATAGTAAACTAGGTAATGCTGGTCCAAGTTCAGGTATAGATAAATCAACAATAAAGACATCAAATAAAGAAGCATATTTTATGGATAAAACTTCAAAAAGAACTCAAGATGCTTTTTCATTTATTCCTGGAGAAAAGGTATTACTTATAAAATATTCTACACATAGATATAAAGCTCAACTTCGAGGAGTATATGAAATCGATAAGATAAAGAAAAATAATATCGAATTAAAACACAATGATGAATTTTATAAAAGTTTGAAATTTGATATTTGTGGTATATTTGTTAAAAAACAAAAAAATAAATATCTTGGAAATTCAACAGATTATTGGGTACTATATAATAAAGAACTTTCTAATGATAAAGACTTAACTGAATTATTATCAACGGGTAGTTGTTCATGGCATTTTTCATTAGAAGAAAATGAAGATGTTGAAGAGCTTAAAAATTATATTGAAGAAATTAATCAAAGTTAAATGTATCATTTTAGAAGAAAATTATTGACTATAACCTTTATAAAAGAAGAAGTTGACCATACTTTTTCAATCATATCTGAATCATCATATGTTGGCAAATATTTTTATTGTACTGCTCAATATGATGGTTCAACTGTTCATGGCACATGGTCAATTATTTATGGTGATCAATATGCAACAATAAACTCAAATGGAAAAGTTGATATTGATGTAGGTGTTGAAAATGAAACAATTGTTATACAATTTACATATAATGGTAATACTATCACAAAATCAATTACTATTTCATATGATAATCAACTTATTATAGAAGGTGCAGATACTATTACTGGAACTTCTGGTAATGTTATTTGTAGATATAATTCAACTACTGTAAATCCTGAATGGACTATTACTTCTGGTAATGGTCATGCTATAATAGATAATAGAGGAAATATAACTATTCTTGAATCAGGAACTATTATTATACAAGCAAATTATCATAATTATACAGCAACAAAACAAATTGAATTAGTATATGATGCTGGTACAACGACAGAAACCACTATAGATGAAAATGGTACAGTTACAACAGAAACAACATCAACTACTACTGATCAAGAAACTGGTGCAACTACAACTACTACAACTACTACAACTACTAATGAAGATGGCTCATCATCAACAGTATCAACCGAAACTACTGAAAATCAAGATGGTTCATCAACTACTACAACTTCAACTATAAATTCTGATGGTACTTCAACAGAAACAACTACTAATGTTTCTGCACCTGATCCTGAAACTGGTGCAGTTACTACAGAGGAGACAACCACAACTACAAATCAAGATGGAACATCTTCTGAAACATCATCTACAACTGTTGAGAATCAAGATGGTTCTTCTACTACATCATCTTCAACTACAAATTATGATGAGAATGGAAATACTACAGGAAGTACAACAAATGAAGTGACAAATAATGCTGATGGTTCATCTTCATCTTCAACTACAAATTATGATGAGAATGGAGATCCTACTAATCAAGTCAATCAAAATCAAGATTCATCAGGAAACACCTCAACTCAAACAGTTGAATATAATGACAATGGTGACCCAGTAGTTACAGGATATGATATTGATACATCTGGAAATGAAGATGGAAACATGAATTTTGATGGAACTGGTGGTATCAATACTGATTATTATGCATTTGATATGACACATGGTTTTGAAATGGTATTACACTTCACAATTGATTTCACAAACCAACCGCCTAACCAAAGTGATAATCACCATAATGTAATGGCTATGAAACGTCAAGATACTACACCTTGGTATGGATTCCAAATTCGTCAGTCAGGTACAAATAAATATATTCAGCTTGGTACGCAATTTAATACAGGATCAAATACTAATGTAACAATAAGTACAACAAATGACAATAAATATAATGGTTCTGCAAATATTTATGAATATAATATAAAAATTGTTTATGATCCAACCCTTTCATCAAATCAATTTGTTTGTGATGAATTGATTGGTGGTGATCATAAAGCATATACTGGTACATTCCCAGATATTGATGCTCTTAAGTATATTAAAGTTACTATTGGTTGTGCATTAGATGGAAATGGTAATCCTTATCGTTTCTGTAATATGGATGTATTTGAATTCTATATTAAGAAACTTCATAATATAGATGATCCTGTCATTACTTGTACAGATGGTCAAACAATAACTATAACATGTGCTACTCAAGGAGCATCTATTTATTATAAATTGAATGATTCAAATGATTATACTTTATATGAAGGTCCAATATCTATTCATGAAGATACAACTATTCAAGCTTATTCACAATTAGAAGCGGAAAAATCTGAAATTATAACCCGTTCATATGTATATGATAATGGTATTGAAGAACCTGAAATAGATACTATTAATAATGCAATTACATTGACTTGCGAAACTCAAGGAGCCATTATATATTATCGTTTGAATCAATCAGGAAGTTATATAGTTTATACTGAGCCTATTGATATTGAAGAAGATACTATTGTTCAAACTTATGCACAAGTAGGTAATGAACGTTCACAAATAATTTCTGCAACATGTCTTTATGACAATGGTATTGAAACACCAATTATTAGTTGTAATGGAGAAACAATTACAATTGGATGTAATCAAGCAAATGCTGAAATATATTATAGATTAAATCAAACTGGAGAATTCATACAATATGATTCTGCTATTGATATATTAGCAGATACTATTGTAGAAGCATATGTAAAAGTTGGAAATAATCAAGGACATACCGCAATTGAAAACTGTATATATGATCCTATTTTATTAGATCCTCCTATAATTATTAGTAATGGTCCTTCTGTTGTTATAAACTGTCCAACAGCTAATGCTACAATATTCTATAAGTTAAACAATACTGGTAACTTTATACAATATAGTGGTCCAATTTCTATATTAGATGATACTTATGTACAAGCATATTCAATGCTAAGAGGAAAACAAAGTCAAGTTGTTTCTGAAACTTGTATATATAGTAATGTTCATGACTATTCAATGGATTATCTTACATTCCAAATATTAGAAAATGGTGTAATACTTTGGAAACAAAATACTGTATCAAAAACTATTGAATATAGTTTAAATGCTGGACCATGGACATCAATAACATCAACATCATCGGGTGTTATGATAAATGTTTCACAAGGAGATAATATTAGATTCCGTGGAACTAATAATGTATATTGTAATGGTAATAAAACTCAATATTCTGGATTTGGATTAGGAGAATCTGGTACAAATGGAGATTATGTTAGTAATGCCGCATCATTCAATGTTGAAGGTAATATAATGTCATTGATATATGGAGATAATTTTATAAATCAGACATCATTTCCAAGTGGTACATATAATTTATGTTCATTATTTAAGAAGGCAAAAGTCGTATCAGCAGAAAATCTTATATTACCTGTAACAATATTAACAGAAGCATGTTATCGTGCTATGTTTAGCTGGGCAACTAATTTAACAAAGGCTCCAGCATTACCTGCAACAACACTTGCTAAATTCTGTTATTGGTATATGTTTGAATCAACAGCAATTACAACTGCACCAGATCTTCTTGCAGAAACATTAGTTAATAGTTGTTATGGAAGTATGTTTACTGGATGTGCAAGTCTTAATTTCATAAAATGTATGGCTAATGCTGGATTTAATCAAACTAATTGTAAGCAAACTTGGGTGAATGGCGTAGCATCATCAGGTACATTCGTTAAAGATAGTGGAGTATCAGTTTCTACTTGGACAAGAGGTACATCAGGTATTCCAACAAATTGGCTTGTTTATGATGATGTTCCCGTTTCTCCACCAACTATTACTTATGATGGATTCTCAACAATTACATTAACATGTGATACAACAGGCACAACAATATATTATAAGTTAACTGGTGATACTGATTTTATAGCATATTCAACACCTATAACAATTACTGATGATACAGTAGTTCAGACATATTCTGAATTAAATGGTGTAGAAAGTCGTATTATAAAACAAACTTGTGTATATGTTAGTGATGTGCCTATTGAAGCATCTAATCGTGATTTGAATAAATGGCAATATGGTGGACAAGAAGTAACTACCCCATATTCTGTAAATGGTATTGATGGACATTCAGCAAGTTATTCAAAAGGAACATTCACATTTGAAACAAACTTTGCGTTACGACAAGCACAACCTGCATATCTTTGGTTCCAACATGCAGATCAATCAGCAACAATATATATTGATGATGTACAAGTTACTAAACATTGGGGAGGATATACTGCATTTACTGTTGATATATCTAATTATGTTCATGCAGGACAAAATGCTGTAAAGGTTCAACTTAAGAATAATGAAGGAAATAGTCTTGCTCCAGCAAATGCCGATTTCAATTTCAATGCTACTTTAGGTAAAGTCAAATTATTTACAAGTCCATGCTTACCAGGAACACAATATGGATATGATGGATTCCATGTATATTCAACAGTAACTGCAGCATCAGCTACATTAAATATTAAGACAATCGTTCCTACTGGCGCTTCAGTAATGTGTTCAATAAGTGACGGAACTTATAGTTGGTCAGATACTATAGTAAGTGATGGAACAGAAATGACATTCACAAACACAATAACTAATCCACATCTTTGGAACGGTAAAACAGATCCACACTTATATAATATAACACTTGAAATTTCTAAAGATAATGTTCTTTATCATAGATTTATTAGACCTTATGGATTAAGATTCTATGATTATGTAATTAATGATACAACTATTCTTACTAATGAAGATCCATACACAGGATTCTTATTGAATGGACAACCTTATTTATTAAGAGGATGCTGTATGCATGATGATATAGATGGTAAAGCAAATGCATTAGATGATACAGATTATAATAATACATTTGCAACTATACAAGAACTTGGTCTTAATTTCTTACGTCTTGCTCACTATCCACATCCTAAAGAAGTTTATGATAGATGTGATCAATTAGGAATTATTGTACAAACGGAAGGACCTTGTGTAAATAAGATGCAAAGTACAATGCCCGCTGATTATTTCACACACCTTGAAACACAATATCAAGATATGATTGAACAACATATGAATCACCCATGTATTATCTTCTGGGGATTAAGTAATGAAACAACAACAGATGATAAAGATTTTGCAAAGGAAAAGATGAATGGATATGTTTCAATTATCAAGAATGTACTTCCTACAGCATGGGTTGGATATGTAATGGCACAATCTGCTACAGATCCATCAGCATATTATAATAATCCTAATTGTGATTGGTTTGGTTGTAACATTTATGTAGGATGGTATGCAAGTCCTAATTCAAATAATCCATCTTCTGAACTTAATAAACGTATTACAAATACTATAACTAATAAATTTAAAATACTTGCATATTCAGAGTATGGTTGCGGTGGTACTCCAACTTGTCACTCAGATGATCCTTTGACAACTACAACAAGAGGAAATAATGCTCGTCACGATATTGAATATATGATGTGGTTACATGAAGGACAAATTGCTGCTATAAAGAATTATCCAGAATTAGCATTTACATCTCAATGGCAACTATTTGATATTGCAGTATCAAATAGAAATGAAGGATATACAGTATGTTTAGATGGAGAAACCGTTACAACGAATGATGAATTAAGAAGATTGAATAACAAAGGACTTGTTGAACGTGATCATGTAACTAAGAAAGACCCATTCTATTTATATAAAGCATGGTGGAATCCTACACCATTTATACATATATGTGGACAAAATTATACTAAAACAATAGATAGAGTCATTAAATGTTATACCAATACTTCAGGATCATTTGATTTGAAAGTTAATGGAACAACAGTAGATACCGTATCAATGTCTAATTATATTGTTGAATTTTCTCAACAAACATTTACTACAGGAGATATAATAAGTGTTACAAATGGAACAATAACAGATTCATTTACAATATAAAAAAGGAGCTTTAAAGCTCCTTTTTATGAATGTTCTTCTAAATATTTCTTTTGTTTTTCTTTTCGTTCTTTAGCTGATTGACGTTTTTTCTTCTGAAGTTCTTTATACTCATCTGATTTGAAATACTCTTCATTTTTCTTAATTGATTTCTTAATAATCTTATCAAATTCTACTAATTCTTTAATATGCTCTTTATATGATTTCAATCGATATTCATGCTTTAATTTTGTTTTTTTATCAATAAAATCAGAATTTTCTTTAAACTCTTTTATCTTATTTGACGCTTCATCTTTATCATATTCATCAGAATCACAAATAAACCAATTGGTAAACTTTTTACCTTCAGAAGTTAAAGTTTCATATCTGCACTCAATAACAAAAGTTTCCATGTCTTATTTTATTTATAATTAATACATTAATAATATAGTTAATTTTATTATTTTTTCAACGCTTCTTTAAATTTTAACCATTCTGAACTATCATTATACTTCTTTGTATTCTTACCATCATTTGCATATATTGCTTCATTATTCCATCCTAATACTCCTGGGCATAACTTACCACTTATATCATAATGACGAACTACTCTTTCAATAGGAATATTGAATTTTTTCATCAATATTTTTGTAAGCTTAATGCATTGATTTATAGTTTCTTGTGTCAAATACCATCCATCATGATTAGCATATTTTCCTGCGTATCCTTTTTTCAAATTTGAGCACATTTCAATACTTATAGTATTTCTGTTTGTAGCTTTACCATATAATGATGCTCCTTTAGAATTAGGATATTTTTTGTCTCCTACAGACCATGTATAATAATTTTTCAAATCAGGATTGAATTGTACCATTGTATTATCATCAACACAAAAATCTGCTGATGCTTTTCTTTGTTCAAATACATGTTTTACATTCATAGCAGATCCTGGTTTAGAACTACCACCTGCTGTATAATGAATAGCTATATAATTAATAGGTCTATTTGCATATTTTGATATATGAACATTCAATGGTGAATACACAACACTTGAATCAACAGCTTTAGTACTTACTGTATTTGATTTAATGCCTAATGCTTCCCAAGTCTTATTTCCAACAATACCATCAGCAACTAATCCTTTTGCCTTTTGGAATGCTTTTACTGCTGCTTCTGTTTTAGCTCCAAAATTACCATCAACAGCAATATTTAACGCTTTTTGCAATATTTTTACTTCTTCTCCAATACTGCCTTTTTTTAATGTATTCATAGATTAAAATTAATATATTTTTTAAATAAAAATAACATTAATATAATCTAATTTCAATTCCTTTTTCGTGAGCTTTTTTCATTTTTCCAGTATTGCTATCCATTGAATTAGTAAATACAATCTTTACCTCTTTCCAAGATCCTGTATTCCTATACTCAGGATGACATTTAAGAAATTCTCCTTTTGACTTATAATCATTAGGTTCACCAGTCATAATAATTGGAATTTGCTCTGATTTCTCCTCTTTAATTTCCTTATATTGAATTTTGAAGTCTTCAAATGTTCTTCCAAGTTTGTTGAGCAAATTATCTAAAATTACTCTTTCAGGATAATTCTCATTTCCTTTAAGTACCCATTCATATCCTTCTTTTGCAAGATGTGAGAAATCTGCATCACCATTCAAAAGATAATCTACACAGGCTTCTGCAATCTTTCCACCACAAAGTTTGAAATTACAGGAAACGATGATATCCTTAAGAGTGATATTCTTAACAAGTTCTTCAAATGATTTCTTGGCATTATTTCCAAGTTTTCCACCACCCAACCCAAAATATATATCTTCAGAATTACATTCAAGAATGTTACGAATAAGTTCTTTTCTTTCAATTCCAAAGAAGTATGCAGTCTCATCATTTTCTCCACAAAGATAATCAAAAATCTTCTTTGCAGATTCCCTACCAATATTTGGTATATTCAATGAAGTAGATGATGATACAAATGAGAGTCTTGCTGAATCTTCTTCTGTAAGAATAGCTTTCATATGAACTCCATCAATAAAATATTCTCCTTCTTTTGGCATTGGAATAATACAATTGACATCTGTTGAAATAACTTTATAAAGAAATGGAATGATATCTCCAGCCAAAGACATTGTGATGATTGTTCCAATTCCAATATTGTTGTCTCTCAAATATCCATAATTATGTCCAGAGCATTTCTGAATAATCTTACCATCCATTTCTATTGGTTTTACCCAAATAATAGGAATATATTCACCAGTCTTACCAATATTCCAAGTAATATTAGTAATTTCTGTTTGCTGAAGCATTGGAATGAATTTGATTGCTACACAATCCTTAGGTCTTCCTTCAGTAAGATTATTGATTCTATAAGCTTCAATTGGTTTGATTACTATTCCATCCAATGCATATTCACAGGTAGAACGATAGTTTTCAAATTCTCTGTAAATGATTGAGAATTCATCAGTAGTATAAATAGATGTATCATTGTAAAATTTCTTAGGCAATACATCTGTAAGTGGAAGATTAGTCCATTCTTCATCTTTCCAAGTTCCATAATAATCTACTCTATAATCATAAATGACTATTGAAAGATCCATCAATTTTGACTGAAAATCTGTATCAAATCTATCATAATCTCTATTAAGAATACCTGATACAAATGAACGAGGATTAACAAAATCTTCAGAATATTTCTTTTCAAAAATTGATTTCTTAATCAGTACTTCTCCACGAAGAATAAAATGACCAGGAAGCTTGACATACTCATCAGGAATGAATAATGCCAAATGCTGAGTCAAATCCTTTCCCCATTTTCCATCACCTCTGGAGGAAATTTGCTTAATTTTATTGTCTTCAATTTCGCATTCAAATGAGCAACCATCAAATTTTGGAGTAATGATTACATGTTGTGAAATATAATCATCAAAATATTGTGCAACCTCATAATGATATTGTTTCCAATCAACTTTACCATCTTTCTCATGAATCTGTACTTTTGAAAGTGAACCCATTATTATAGGATGCTTTACAGTATAAGAAGGATTATGTTTTGTGCCTACTTCTGATTTGTTCTCAAGTCCTAACTCCTTTTCAAGAGTATCAAACTCAAGATCAGTCATAATTTCTTGCCCATTGTAATATGCTTCCTTAGCCTTATAATAAAGTTCAAGTTTTTCTTTTCTATTCATATCCAAATTTTATTTTTAATTGGTTACATATAAATATAGTTATTTTAATTAAAAATTCAATGAAAACAATACAAAAATTTATATTAGAGCGTCTTAAACTTAATAAAGATACTAAATCAAAATTTGTTATCGATATTGATGGATATGATCCAAATAAGAAAAACCAATTTGAGCCTAATGAATTACAAGAAATATCATATCATGCATCAAATATGAGAACTCCACCAGAAAAAATACAAATAGGTAGGAATGGTAATGTAAAATTGATTTTTAGCAAACAAATCAAAAAAAGTGGAACATTCCTTAATGAACAATCAAATCTTACAGTAAACATATCTAAACCTGACAGATATCAAGGATGCTGGAAAATAACTATGGATGTAGGAAATTGGGCACCATATGAATTTCCTATGGGAGGAAGTCCTAAAGCTTATTTGAATAAAGATGGATCATTAAGATTACCTGATGCAAAAACAACAATTGAAAAGATTCAAGAAACAATTAACAAAAGAAATCTAATATGAAAACTATTAATCAATTTTTAACTGAACGTCTTAAAATAAATAAAGATAGTAAGGCAAAAGATGATAGAAAAATAATTCTTATTCCATTTAATGCTGATTATGCTGTATTAAAACATAAATATCAACATAATTTGATATCAATGCTACATAATTCAAATATTTTCATATTTGATTATGACGAAGGTTTAAAGATAGCCAAAGAGTTTGAGAATTCATGCAGTTGTGCATATAATGTTCCAGAAGATATGAGTTTAGAAAAATTTATAGAAGAATGGGATAATGGAAAAATTGATAGTTATGAATTTGACAAAGAAAATAAAATTAAGCTTTAATTATGAAAGATATTAATTTGTTTTTAATAGAACGATTGAAGTTGAATAAAGATACTAAATTGACTAAAAATTTTAATGAAAATTATTTCTTCATTACAATAAATCCAAAAAATAAAAAATTATATCATATACCTGAAGAAGCTCTTGATGCAATGTGGAAACTTCAAATGAATGATCCTTCATTATGGGCAAATCAATCTAATAATGGCATAAATGGAATTGGTACAGCAGTAGATATTGAAAAATTGAATGGTGCATTATCATCTTCAGCAATGAAATATGAACTAGAAGAAGGAATAATACAATGTTACTATATTCCAAATAAATATAAGACTTATGAAGATATTAAGAAATTTTTACGAGACTGGCAATATTTCAAAATAACTTATAAAGATTTAATCGAAATACAATAAAAGGAGAAGCTTAAGCCTCTCCTTTTTAATTTTATGACTTTTGATTATAAGCAGCCATAACTTTATAGTAATACCTATTTGTCTTACTTGCAGAGAATCTTGGTCCTCCATTCCACATCCTAATTGCTCTCTCAATATTCTTATTAGGATTATGATAAGATTGGAATATAGCAAACATTTCTTTAGATTTCTTTGCGTTCAATCTATCATTCATAGAGAATCTTTTTGTTTCTCCATTTCTCTTCAATATGTTGTTGCATTCATTAACCATTCCTGGACTAATTTGCATGCATCCAACATAAATACCATTTCTAGCGTTTGGGTTATGCTTGCTTTCCACATAAGATATAGCGTTTGCAATAGGTTCCCAAAAGCTATAATTGTAGTCAACATTTTGTGCATATAAATTTATACTAAATGCAAACCCAACCATTACTAAAATCAATTTCTTCAATTTTTTCTTAATCATGTTTGTTGTCTTCTAATATATTTTTATAAGTCACTCATAAGACTTATTCATATATAGGAAAATTAACTACAAAATAAAATGAGGCTGTTTTTATTGACACAACCTCATTCATGCCTTTGTAAATTAAAAACCTATATATTTTTAAAATAATACTTCTCAGTAAAAAATTAATAAAAATACTTTTAAAGATTTTTAAATAATGTTAATCCGGATTGTAATGACTAAAATAATATAATTTGTCACCAACCCAAACCAATGTTCCAATTAGACTACTTAATATGAATACTAACCTAAACCATTCCTTTTCCATTAATTTATCCGAGTCACAAAAAAAGAAAAGTACACAATTATAAGCATCAAATGCATGTACTATTCCACAATTAATGAAAGTTCCAATCAACCAAAAAACAAATAAATTTACTAACATTTCTTCTTTTTAATTTTTTATTGCAATTACTTGTGAGATAATTATTTTATGTTTTAATATAGTTTATAATCTAAGATATTTGAGTATGATACGAGTCATTCTGAAGGTATGTCGAGCACTTTACTTATATAGTCTTAATATCCGTATTTATAATTATTCCTTCGTCGGATAAAGTTTGTATAATATATTGTGATTTTTTCTTTCCTATAGCATCAGCAATGACTAATTTTCCATCATTCAATATTCGTACTTCATATCCAGGAGTATGTCCAACAATTTGTTTCCATGTATATCCATCTTTATCAACATACATATCTGACATCAAAGATTTCTCTCTAATCCATGTACATCCATTCCAAACAGTATCACCATAAGGGTTGTAATGTTCTCCATATGAGAATTTCAAAGGTTCAAGATTTCCACCTTTTTCTTCAGTAAACAAACTATTTATGTCTTCTAATGATTTGAATTCCCAGTCATTGAACCAAGTATTAGAGATTCCTGCATGAGAAAACACTATTTTATTCTTTTTGTCAACATATACTATTTGAATTTTTCCTTCTTTTACTAATTGGTTGAAATACTCATGAGCCCAATGAAAAGTAGTCCAAGAAAATCCTGAATATCTTTCATACTGTGGATATCCATAAAGATATTGAAAATCATGATTGCCTAAAAGAACAATGAACTCACCATTCTTATGTTTGTCCTTCATATGAATAAGTTCTTTCATATTGTATTCTTGATGCTCAACTTTCACATCAAAAGAATCAACATAATCTCCAAGACAAATTACATCATCAGGTTTTTCGAGTTTATAAATTTTCTTATAAATATCAATCAACCCATGCATATCACCTAATATAAGTCTCTTTTTCATATCTTTATTTTGCTATTTTTTCAAATTGTATTTCTATACATTGAGGATCCATTTCAAAATTCATTTGAGCTTGCTGAACTAATGCATTTATCTCATTTTGAATTTTTGAATTGACATAAGGATAATTTCCCTTCCATTTGTTTCCATCTCTAATTGGCTCATCTAAGAACATAAACACACTACCATTTTTGTTTACCGCAAACCAAATTTGTTGAGATATAAAATTATTGGTCATTTTTATTCATTTTGTAATTTTATAAATAAATATAGAAAAAGGGAAGAGTTTATTCTTCCCAAATATTATTAATTTTAGTTAATTTTTTCTTTTTCTTCTTTAATTTATTTATTGGTACTAATGGTTCTGATCCTACTTCTGTTGCTGTTGGAGCAATAGGATTACCCATTCCTGGAGTATTCATTGGAGTAGCAAAACCTTCACCACATTCTTTCAAAAAATCTTTCAATGATTTCATAACTTATCTGTGTAAATAAAATTGTACATAATCTTCTGGATCATCTTGAACTTTTACAATAAATTCTTCTACTTTATCAACGCATTTCAATAATGCTTGTTTGAAGTCAGATGTATCAAATGAGAAATAAGGATCATCATCATAACTACATGAACCAATCTTTCCTACCCACATTTTCCAAACACCATCTTGAAATCCCATTAAAAAGTCTATAGATATGTCCTTTTCTTTATCTTCGTGCTTATATTCAATTTTTTGGTACTTATTATTGTTAGTGATCATCCTAATTTTCTTATTAGGCTCTTCCCAAATAGTGAACTTTATATCAGCTCTTCTAAATCCATTTTCTTTATCTTTATCTTTATCTTCTTTATCTTCTTCCTTTTCACTTATTAAAGAATCAGATTTTTTTTCTAATATATAATCTTTAAGCGTTATCATCATTTGATTTGTTATTGTATTGTATTTTATAGCAAGATGAATCGTTTGGATCAACTTTAACAAACATTCCAGCTTTACAGTTATTTATATTTTGAGTTATTACGAAATATTTGCAATCTTTACATTTTTTAGTCATTTGTTATATTAAAATAAAAATAATTTTTAATCACTTAACTTTCTTCCATAGTTCATTTCATCGATTTCTTCACATTTTTCCTCAAAATTTTCTTCAGTAATTTCTTTATGTAAGTTTTCTCTGGGAACATTTCTTGTGTCAGAATAATGAACTCCTATTTTAGTAATACCTGCTGATGTGAATATTGCTGCAACCGCCATTATATAAGCTGCCATACCATTCAAATCAGTAGCTATAGTATGATTAAATATTGCTTCTATTACTAAAATGAATACAGGAACAGCTAATAATATCAATCCTATTGCTAATACACAAACAACAAAGAAATTACTTGCTGCTACTTCTGGCTCATTTTTATCCATAAGTTTTCTAAAAAAACCTCTTTTATCTAATTTTTCCATAGTTTCTATAACTTTACAAATAAATTTGTTTATCATTTCTGAGGATAAAATATATTTATTTATTATAATTCCTCTATATATATTCTATACCTCTATTAATTAATTACTATATATTTAATGTTTGTTGACTTTCCAGTTTCATCTATTGTTTCTTGTTTTGCGTGATGATCAATTATATCAAGTAGATTCCATGTATCTTTATTGTTATATAATTCTATACATTTATCTCTGTTTTCTATACTGTCAAATTTATAAAAATTAACATTTGATTTTCTTTTTTCTCCATGCAGTTCATAAAAAGTTATATAAGATGTCCAATTTTTTACAACTGTATCTATTAAATCTTGTTTAGATGCATATGTTTCACATTCCCGATTTTTAATATTTACTACTAAATAAATATTAGTATCTATAACTTTTGTATCTTTATTCAACTTTAACCTTTCTAAAACAAAGTTTTTTAAAGTTTTCATCTTATTTTATTATATATATTGTTTAAAAAATCATTCATTTTAATCCAACTACTTGTATTTGAAATAGAATTTAAATCTTTTGAAATATCATTTAATTCATAATTACTTGGTAATTCCCATATACTTGAGTTTTCATCATTAAGTTCAATTTTAGTTATTTGTTCTAAATTAAAAACAAAAAAAGTAAATTCAACACGATATATTTTAACAACAATTTTTTTAATTATATATTTTTTACAATTTACTTTATAATAATCGTCATACATTGGTAAACAAAGACAATAATCATTATGTATTACTTTTGTATCTTTATTTAATTTTAACCGTTCAGTTAAAAGAGCTTTCAAATCATCCTTTGAACATATTTTTAATCTTTCTATTATGAATGAATTAATTGTTTTCATTAATTAAAAGTTATTTATATATATAAAAATAAAATGATAAAACATAAATATAAAGGAGAAGCTTAAGCTTCTCCTTTTTATATTATACTTTTGCTCCACAATATGGACAAAACTTGAATTGTTCCTTTATCTTTCTTCCACAATTTGTACAATATTGTTTTTTCAAATCATTAGAGTTAAATTGTTTTTGTGATTCAGGAAATAGTTTTATGAATTCTGTTTTAAAAGGATAAGATTCAAAATTTACATTTACATTTTTGAATTTTTGATTTGAATAATTTCCCTTTTCTACTCTACCTGTCTCAATCTTATTTGAACATAATAATTTTGTGTTTACTTGTTGTGGCTCATCTGGACATGCACTTGTGCACATACAAGTGGTCTCATAAATAGCACTATCTGAAGAAATTGAATTGGTAGCACTATTAAAATTATAATTACTATAGTCTTTTTTATATTTTATAGTATCATCAATATTGTTTGGATAATAAGTCCAAGTAATTTGATTATCCCACCACTTATTTGGAATATATTCTTTGTAAAATTTAATATTTACATCTCCATTATTTTCTATAGCTTTCTTTACACTATTAGAATTTCCATTGACTTCATAGGTAGAAAATAAAAACTTATTGGGTGAATCTAAATAACGTTCTAACCAAACTCTTTCTCCAGGTTTGATAACTAACATATTTCCCAATTCTTTATTGTCTATAGACACTTCTACACCAATAGTAAAATTATTAGGATTGAATAATTGAATTTGAAATTCTGAATTGCTCTTTAAATATACAATTCTTGAATACTTTGAATTTGAGTATTCTTTTAAAAAAGATTTGTTTACGGCAATCTTAGCCATTTTTTCATTTTCATTCATAGCAAAAATTAAAATATATTTATTAATTCGTTTTCAATATTTTTATGTCTTTTTATCAACATTCAAAAGGACATCAAATCCTCAATACTGAAAAACTACTATGTTGTTCTTTTATATATAATAATATAATTAATAATTTAATATAGTATAATTATTTAAAATTATTTTCTTTTTATTAAATAAATTTCAGTTTTGTCATCATTAGTAAATAATTTATTTTTTAATACTCTTCCTATTCCCATTCCACTTTTTGACATTGCTTCTTTTATAGTATTAAAAAATAATCTAATGAATGATTGATTTGCATTTTCAGGATAATTGTCTATTTTAAAAGATTCTAAAAATTTCTTTGACATTGAAAAAAATTGTTCAAAATTTTCTTGAGAAAAATCAGAATCAAATCTTATATATCTTATATGCATAAAATTATCTATAGATCTTACAATTTGTATTCCAAAAAATTTTTTAACTGTATCAAATTTATTTGTTACAAATATATAAGAGTCTCCTTTATCTTCAGGTAATTTATACCATTTTCCAACTTCCCAATTTTCAATATTATCTTCTTCAATTAATTTTCCAAATGGATTTTCAGAAATATTCAATGCTTCAATAAATTCATCATAATTAAATACTTCCTTTTGATCCATTTTTGAACTAGCTTTAGTATCTTTATTCAACTTAAGTCTTTCTATTATGAATTGATTTATTGTTTTCATTTTTTATACCAACTTGGATATTTTTTATATAAATCAATTAATGAACAACCTGTAAACATCGCATCAGTATTATAACCTATACTTTCAGGTTTCCAATTTTCTAATCCTTCACCTTTGAATCTTTCACATCCAGAAAACATACACATCATATTTTTAACTCTATTTACTTGCCAATCAGATAAATCACAATTAAATTTTTTACAACCATAGAATGCATATGCCATATTTGTAACTTTACTTACATCCCATTTATCAATTTTAATATTATGTGGATCTAAATATTCAAATAAACCTTCTTCATTATTTTCATCATAAAATGTATCTACTTCAGACACATCTACATCATTCAAATCTGCATCTTTACCGCGTTCATCTAATAATTTTTTCAATAATTCTTTTAATTTACTAAATGAGTTTGGAAAAAAACGATATGATTGAATTTTAGTATCTTTATTCAACTTAAGTCGTTCTATAATGAATTTATTAATTGTTTTCATGGCATTTTTAAATATTTTTTCAAATAATCAACTATTCTTATTTCGCGTTTATTTGAATATGAATATCCATAGCCATTTTGACGTCGTCTTTTATTAATTGTCACTATTTTATCTGTATAATATTTTAACATATATTTAAGAAATATATCTTGTTCTTGTTCAAGATATGTTTTAAATTTTGTATAAATGCCATCTGGAGGATTCAATCTAAAAAAATCCAATATATCTTCTTTAGTAAATTCAGATTTATTATTTCTATTTTTTCGCGAATATTCTGCTATGACTAATTGAATATCTGCTATTTTTAAAGAATTACAATTATATTTTTTTGCATATACTTCTTTTTCTTTTTTTGTAAGAACATGATATCTTACAGTTTGATAATCCTTTCTTAATTCTTCATCAGAAAAAGTTATTTCTTTTAATTTAGATTGATTTGTCAATTTAGATTGATTTGTCAATTTAAGTCGTTCTATAATGAATTGATTCAAATTTCTCATTATTAATTTTCATATTTTTCTAAATTACGATAATTCCATTTATCATTAACTTTTACTTGTATTCGATCATGTTTTTTCAATGAAATCTTGTATTTCTTTTTGAGAAGCATTTATCTTTAAGTTTTCCGGCAATTTATAGGCTCGAGGTAAATTTCTATATCCGTATAAATCTTTGATAGCTTCTAAATCACTAACTTTTACTAATGTTATTTGCATCCATATACCAAACATGTTATCTCTTGATTGTATGTCAAAAATTCTATGATGACATAATTCTTTAAATTGAGTATTTGTTTTCCAATCAAAATTAGACCATGCTGGAGCATCTATCAATACCCACTGATCTCTATTAGCTATTTTTGTATCTTTATTCAACTTAAGTCTTTCTACTATAAATTGATTAAGTGACTGCATAAAAATAGGTTAGATAAATTCTTATTTAAATAAAAATAATAATTAAGAATCCTATCTAACCTAATAAATGTAATTAATAAAAAATTATATCTTGAACTTTAGTTCAAATAATTGGTACAAAATATATCTTATTATTTAGTGGACCTATGAAATAATAAATTATTTAATAATGTCCTTAAGTGGACCTTGCGGGAGTCGAACCCGCGTCCAAACAATATGCCATAATAAACTTATACATGCTTAACAGAAAGGAGGGTTGTGTATTTAAACACTAATTCATAAATTATCTAAATGAAAATATGAGAATTTCTGTTGCGCGTATTCTCATAAACGCCATGGTCTTATGCTTTCTCTTAAGCAGCCATTCTGTAAGTGTTATCTTCAGCAGTTATTGTTTGATTAAATTTTGAAAGTCTTTAATCTCGACTTGCATGATTTATTACCTCATTATTGTCTGTCAAACTCCAATAAAGGCCCAAATAAAAGAACGAGAAAATTTGCGAGCTACGGACTGTTTCGGATTTACTGGATTGACTACCACACCTCATCTGTTGCGTTGCCTCTTATGGAATATTACTATTTCCAACACGTTTCATCAGGCTGTGGGAACATATCAGAACCCTCGACTGCATTTTATGCAAGTTACCGGTTTTAACATAAAACTTACCCTGAACACTACTCAGTGGCCTGTTCTCGTTCTATAAATGTGAACCGCCAGGGACTCGAACCCTGCGCCCATATTACAGGTCCGGATTAAAAGTCCGGTGCAGTAACCAGCTCTGCTCGCGGTCCAAATACTTAAGAGAATTACTAAATAGAGTTGTATTTTCAATTTTTTATACATGTTTGTATCATACAACTTATCATGTTGTTATGAAATGCAATTACTCTCACATTATATAACTTTCTATGTACTGATCTCTAATTAATTATAAAATTTAAATAAAAAAGATATCGAAGTATCTCTACCTATGACTACTTAAGTATAGTAGCTCGAGCGGGACTCGAACCCGCACGCCCCTTTCGGGACACTACATTTTAAGTGTAGGGAGTCTACCTATTCCTCCATCGAGCCAAATAATTTCAAAGAATATTAATAAAGAGAAATTTTCTTTTACATAATCCCTATCTATATATACGAAGTATCTCTTTATTTGACTATTGAAATTTTAACATGGCATGCAAGATTGTGGGGTCAATTGGATTCGAACCAATGATCTTCTGGATGTAAGCCAGATATCCTAACCAACTGAACGATGTCCCCAAATAAAAATTAGAGAAAGCTTAGAAATGGAAATTAGAAAATGTAGGATTTGAACCTACGCATTATAATTACAAGTTATATACTCTACCACCTGAGTTAATTTTCGAAGTAACATTTCTAATGACTACTAATTTTCATATATTTTGCTTCAGTCACATTGACAATAAAAATGACAATCACAAAACCTTTCTACTATAGGAATAGAATGATTGCCTGCTAACCTCCTTCCAAAAAGGATATCTACAGTTAGTTCTTAATTATTATTTAAGGCCATTCTCCCAATGGCATTTTAAAACTATCTGGAAATGCTGGATTTGACTCTCTTACTTCTCCAGTAACTGCATCAACCCAAATTTGTGATTTAATATTTCCAAATACATATTGTGCATTGCATGGAACTGGTCCAATAGGTTTGCGTAATACACAGTTCTTAGAATGTGGCTTTGGAAGATTTACTTGATTAATCTTCTCAAAAGCATTCAAAAATGTAAGCTTTATTTCTTCATCATTAAGAGGAAAATCTTCTACCCAAAAACCATGCTTAACATCATAAGCAGTAGTATCTGGAGTATGAGATGCTAAAACTACAAATACATCTGAACTTTTTCCATCTTTGTCTTCCACTACTTGGAATACATTAGAAATACCTGCTACGGCACCATCAGATGCTTCATCAAGATATTCTTGAAGTAAAATGCATGATTCAAACCATTTGTAATCTTTTCCGTAGTTTGTAAACATATATTGACGGTCAGTATTATATACATTTTCAACTACCAATTCAGCCTTTTCTCTCAAATTATCATTACCCTTAACATCTTGTTTTTTACAAGAATTACAAGAACTAAAAGCAATCATAATAGAAAATAAAGCTATAAACAAATAACTTATTCTCTTCATAAAACCTCTATAATATATTTATTGGCTTTGTAGCGGGAGTGGGAGTCGAACCCACGTAATTCAGCTTATGAGACTGAGCTGGAACCACCTCCAGTCCATCCCGCGATATTTATGTGGGCCATCCAGGGCTTGAACCTGGGACCTCCAGATTATGAGTCTGTTGCTCTAACCAACTGAGCTAAAAGCCCAAATCAATAAATATATCCGAAATGATATGGAAATTCTGTTATTTAACGACTTTCCGCAATTTATCACCGCAGTGCCTATCAAATATACTTACTGAACTAAATTCTCAAAGAAGCTTGGCAACTCATTGAACTGGGGTTTTTCACCACACCTCTTCCACATCAAAGTAGTCTTTTACAATATTTTGTACCAATATGTCAAAGAACGTATTTCTTAAGGATAAACCTTAATTTTTATATTTATAATATAGTAATAATAAAATAAAATTCAATAAAAATTAAAAATTTATTTCATTAAAAATCTATATATTGTTAATATTTTAATATAGTAATTTGATACTGAAAATTTCATTTATTTCACTATCTATTTAAAAATAAAAGGTTCAGCTGATTTCTCAACTGAACCTATTCAAAAATTATTCAATATTATGAGAAATTATTATATCTTATTACCCATTAAATAATTTATTAATGCCATTAAATCTGATTCATCTACTTTACCATCATAGTTGATATCATTCTTATAATCGTATGCTTTCTTATCAACTATAGATTGAACTAATACCATGATATCTGAAATAGATACTTCATCATCTTTATTCAAATCACCGAAGATATAATCAGGATGCAAGCCAATAATACAACGTTTACTATAACTGAAATCATTAGATGAAGATGGCTTTAATATAGCAATATCAAACCAACCATCATATGATCCTCCCCATCCCCAATTAAAGTGGAATTTTTCAGTTTTTGCATCATAACCATCACAAATAAATGCATGACCTGAATTACCTGAGCTATTATATCCTGAGAAATTAACAGGATATCCTGCTTCTAATTCTTTATAAATTTGTTCTTTAAAACTATCTAATCCTGATGAAGCATAAATTATTTTAGCTCCTTCACCAAAATGCATTTTAGTTTTAGCAGTAGCCATAGCATTATTAGGAGTTGCTCCAGTACCTGATGATGAATAGGTAGCTTTATTTGCATATCCAAGATATTTCATAAATTCAGCAATAGCTTTCTTTGATTCAGCAGTTTTAAAATCAGCAGCTTTAATAAAGTTCATATTATCCCAATCAAACATAGGAATAGCTGGTAATGCGGGAACAGCAATAGATGGTTTTGTTCTTGATGATGTATATGCAGCAGTTTTAGTCATACCTCTTCTGAACTTCTTTCCATTCACACCAATATTTGCATAATATGCTAATACCATAGCTAAAGCTGTTTGAGTACATCCAGTATAACTTCTTTTGTTTGTTGATGGATCAATTGGGCATTCATTATTATATGGTGCTGATTGACTCCATTTATAAGGAATTAATGGATTGATAGTTTTCTTACCTTTTGTCAAATCATTTTCTTTAACAGTTATAGGTCTAATTGGAGTTCCTGCACGTTTTCTTGTGCCAGCAATTGCAGGTTTACCACCAGTTTTCCAATCGCATGTTGAACGATATTGACTTATATTTGTAGAATAATAAGAAGCAGTTGTATATATTCCTTGTGTACCTCCATAATATAATTTTTTATCTAACTTATAACCTGCATTAGGTAAGAATATTGAATTTCCATTTGGTCCTGTTACTTCATATCCTTTTACATCATTTTTAGTAGTTTCAGTCCATGTGCATTTTTCAATAAGTTCTTTCCAATGAGAAACTTCAGGTATGCACATATCATTATTCTTTACGTAAGCTACATCATATAATAGATTTTGTGTAATAGTTTTTCCAAGATCTTGTGATTGGTCAATTTGTGCTTTGTAATGTTTGTACGCAGCCCATGTAAATGATTTCTTATTTGCTTCTAAATCACCCCATGCATAATAATCACCTTTATCACTTGGTTTAGTAGCTCCTAAGTTCATATCTCCCCATTTAACAGATAATCCTAAGTCAACAAATTTAATATTTAATGATTTTTCATTACTTGCAGCTGCTTCACCAGATGCTATAGGTCTAATGCTTGAGCCTGTACGTCTTCTTATATCAACAATTGATTTAACATTATTTACACCAAATTTAGCAGCTTTAAATTGATAATCTGTACCAGTAAGTGTTGAACTATGATAATAACCATTTGCATTTACATCTCCAGTTTTTCCATCATAACTATTTCCAGCAAATGGAATAAAGATAGAATTTCCGTTTGTGCCTGTTACTTCATATCCTTTTACGTCATCAATAGTTTTTTCACTGAATTTGCATTTAGATTGAAGTTCTTTCCATTGTGCTTCAGTTGGAATACACATTGTCTTACTTAAAGCATAAGCTTGATCATATGCAGATTTTTGAATGTCTTTACCAATATTGATATATTCTGCAGGTACTTTTACATAATACTTATATGTGTCCCATGTATAGTTGTCTTTAGTTTCTAATTCTGCCCAAGCATAATAATCACCATACTCTTCAGGTTTAGATGCACCTAAGTTTGTATCTGCCCAATTAACTGAAAGGCCTAAATCAACAAACTTAACATCATTATTTTCTTCTTTAGAACCAACTTTTGATTCAACAGCTCTTATAGCAGCACCAGTTCTTCTATACATAGGATAAAATTCAGGCTTAGTAGTTACTCTAACAGTTTGTGCCTGATGTGCAGAAGATGCTTTAGTTGCAGTCCAAAAATAAACATAACTTGTATATGTTACTTTTGAGCTTTCTGACTTACATCCATTGATAGGAATGAAAATAGAATTTCCATTTGGACCTTTTACTTCCCATCCATTTACTCCATTTAATTTAGTTTTTTTCCATGTACATTTTGTAAAAAGTTCTTGTGCTTGTTCAGCGGTTGGCATACATAACTCATTATACATTTTATGAGCAACATCATATTCAGTATTAGTAATAGATTCACCTAAATCTTTATATTTTTTTGTAGATGCATCATAGTAAGCATATTTAGCTATTGTATAATCGGTTTTTGTGTCAACTTCACCCCATGCATAATAATTTCCTACATCTTCTATACATGAAGCTCCAATATTCATATTAGCCCATTTAACTGAAAGACCTAAATCAATTAATTCAATTGATCCATAAGTATCACCATCTGCATCAGAAGATAATTCTTCTATCATATATTCAGTCATTAATTCTTCTTCATTATCCTGAAAATATTTTATTTCTTTAGAATAAGTATCACACCAGTCTTTCATACATGGAGGCATTGAACCATCCTCAGGAATTTCATCAAATTCTCCAATTACGGGGGTCAATGTATCATCTGCTGGAGATAACACATACTTTCCATTCTTTTCAAAAATGAAAAGATTTTCATCAACAGAATCAACAAATTTTACTTCACTTTCCTTTTCAGTTTTAGCTGATTTAGTTTTTTTAGAAGCAGAAAATGTTAAAGGATTTTGTAATCGTTGTTTTGCTTCTTCTATGCTAATCTTTGCCATAATTTACTATGTATTTTATTTTTTAATAGAATGTATTTAATTAATAATAAACAAAAAACATATTACCAATATACATCTTTTATGAATTTTTTGATGTCTGTTAAGCTAAAATTTTTATCTATTTTTGTTTTGTTTTTTATGACCAAATTTTCATCATCAACTACAACATTATTATCTTCATCATTATTGCCACTACCATTTATAGTATCTATATTTGGTTGAATATGATTATCTATATCTTCTTGGTATGCTGTTGGATAATCATAAAGAATTATTGTTTTATTTTTGTTAAAATTTGATGAATCATTAGTAACTACATTTCCACCATCATCAACACCACCAGGATTTAATGCAGTAATCTTAAACCATCCATTATAGTGACCTCCCCATCCCCAATTGAAATGCCACATATCATCATCTTTTCTATATCCATCAACAACAAAAAAATGTCCGCTACCATTTTTACTATTCCAACCTGCTATAGGTACTGGTCTTTTATTATATAGCTCATTATATATTTTACATTCAAACTCTTTACTTGTTGTTGATGTTCCTGAACATCTAAATTGTATCATACTTTTATTAAATCCAAAATAGTTCTTTTGAGCAGACATAATATTTGCGGCATTATTACTTGTTGCTGTAAAACCACACTTAGCATTTGAACTTTGAGCAAGATATCTTAAGAATGTTGCAATTGATGTATGTTTAGGATTAGTTTCACTATATTTTTGCTTTATATATGTAGATTTTGTTGCACCATCTTCATTATAATAATCATAATAATTATTCATATTATCCCAATCAAATGTTGTCAATGCAGGTAATTCTTCACATTTATATTTTGATGTACTATCTAAACGGTTAATAAGATTTCTTGCCGAAACCTTTTTGCTCCCAATTTGGTATTTTTTCCCATTTATACCAACTAAAGCATAATAAGCCATTGTCATTGCTATAGCAATTTGTGTACATCCTACAGCAACATATCCACAATATTTTTGTTTTATTGTGTCTAATAATTTTTTATTTTCTGTATCATAGTCATATGATGTAAGATTTAATTTAGCATTATATATAGTATATGCTAAATATTTGTTATAATATTGGTTTGTGCTGTCTTTACTTCCACATCGTCCTTGATTCCATTTAAATGGTAATAAATATTCATTATCATATATTTTAGATGTTGATTTCCAATTTTTCTTATAGTCGTCTTCTTCTGCCCCATAATTTATTTCTAAAGATTTTTCATTAATTCTATACCATTCAATTTCTCTTGAATAAGTATCTAACCAATCTTTAAGACTTTCGGGCATATCATCAATATCAAATTCACCATTATAACTTCCAAGTATGAATGGTAAATTATCATCTGATGAAGTTATGACATTTTCTCCATCTATATCAAATATGTAAATTGCATCATCTGAATTATATCCATAAGAATCTATAAATTGAATTTCAGATTCACTTGAATTTTTTTCTGCTCCAAATACAATATCTTTATCATTGTTTTTATTCAATGTCTCATTTTTCAATAATTCTTTAGCTTTATCTATACTAATCTTAGCCATTTAAATAATCAAATATAATTTTATATGTAAACTGTTCTGTTCATTGATCTGTCAATCATTACAAGCAAATCTTTAAAATCAGCAAAACCATCTTTATTGATATCATATTTTTCTAATATTGTCTCATCAATATCATTATCAATCATTTTATATTGCTGAACATAGACAGTAATTATTTGAGAAGAATCTTCATTCAAATAAACTTCAAAACTGCCATTTTTGACTGATGTAGTTGTATTTTCAGTAACTTCTACTTTTATAGAATTATCTATAACGGTCAATGAAATCCATGTAAGACTATTTGCAATATTGTAATTTATTGTTCCATTTGTATCAAATGATATTATATCTTCTCCACCAATATATTCAAATACAGTATAATTATTTTCACATATCAAATAATATCCTGAAGTACTTCTTGGCTCTAATGTTAATGTAAAATCAACAGAATTTCCAAAATAGTCTTTTACAGTCAATGTATATGTACGTTTTGAACTAATATTATATTCATTAACTGTTACATAAATATGTTGTGTGTTATTAGTTATGATTATATAATTTGGTAATGTTATTTCTTCTACATACCAAGCATTTTCTGATGTTACATCAATCTGTTGGTTAGTTCCCCTATAAGAAGATGTAATATTTGTTTTAGACAATGTAATTTGATTTGTTACGACCTGCTTAGCTGACAATGCGATTGTCATTGTCACATTTTCAATTTCAGATCCAGAAAAAGTTACATTACATATCTTATCTGAAGTTGTATTATTACTATTTACATTGAAAGTTATTACATTATTGTTGATTGTATGAGTTACCCAGTCAGAATCATATGATAATGTCCAATCTGAAACATTTGTATTAACTGTTACATTTTTTGTACCACCATCACTTGTAAAAGATAAATTATAAGTACTTAATTCGAGATATTTAGATACATTTAATTTATTTTGTGTTACTGTTAATGTTTCGGTTAAATTTGATGATGCATTAACTGAATTTATAGTTATTATGCAACTTCTATTATTGTTTGTATTATTTTCTGTACAATTTATTTGAATATTATCTTCATTATTTATATTAGCAATAAGCCAATCACAATCATAAGACAATTCATATTCAACATTTGTATTGACATTAATGATATAAGTTTCACTATTATATTCAATAATGAGTTTATTAGATTCTAATTGAAGATATTCTGATTTAGTTGGGTTTATTTTTATTGTTATTGTTTGTGTTACAGAATGATCATTATCTGTTGTTTGAAGTATGATATATGTTTCTTTTACTTCATTTGTATTATTTTGTGCTACTTTTATTTTTAATTTTCCAGCAGATGTTTTTTCACAAGTCAATAACCAATCTAAACTATCATCTTTATACTTTATTTCCCATCCTATATTTGAACTTACATTAATATAATAATCATCATTAGCATTTTCATTCTCAAATATGACAGTTGACTCATCAGCCATTAAAGTATATGTTGGCAATTCATCTGAACCTTTTAAAGTTATTGTAACATCTTCATAAATTGCACTATCTAATGTTTTATAAATTCTTATAGTATGTTGTTTTAATGATCCTGTATTTTGTGTAACAGAAATATTTAATTTTCCTTCATTTGATTGGTCTTTTGTTATAGTCAACCAATCGGGATTATTTGATGAATTTTCAAAATCATAACCATAAACATCCCAAGTTTCATGAGAAGTTTTTGTACATAATCCTAATCCATAATTTAATCCATTTATATTTTCAACAACATCATTATCAACATAATTAATTGAAGATATATATAAACTATCTGTACCTCCAATATTTTCAAATATTACTGATTTTTTATTTACATCAATATAGTCATTATAATATTCATTTGGATAGAATCTATAAAGAATCATTCTTATATTATTATATAAATGATCAGTAGGATTTATTTGATTTCCAATTCTCATTGAAAACCATCCATCACCATGACCAAGCCATCCAAATCTAAAATGCCATAAATCTCCTATATTTTGGTCTGTTTCAGGTTTATAACCATCACATATAAATGAATGAGCAGAATCACCACTTGTTGACGTTCCATATCCAGAAAAAACCACAGGTATTCCTTTTGATAATTCTGAATATATAGCATACTCAAATGAGTCAATAGTTGAATCAAAATTAGATGATTTCATTCCTAGTACTATTCCATTACTATAACCTGAACTATTCAACAAATCATTTATTGAAGAGTATTGATAATAAACGTGAGCATTATTTACGGGCAAAACATTAGCTTTTCCAAATTTAATATAATTTCTAAGATATGCAAATGCATCTTGAGTAAAAGCTCCTGTAAAATGAGGTGTACATGTTGAATTAAGAATTCTATTTACTGATCTACATAAATCGGCAACTGCTTTTCTTTGATAAATTAAATTTTGTTTTACTCCTAAAGTATTTGTAGAACTATTGTATAACGTATCTTCATTAGCACCAAATACATATTTGTTTATTTCATTACTTTCATTAATATTTATAGCATGTGTTATTTTTGTGTCACTATGTAAAGATGCACTAGAATTAGTTCCTTTAGTATAATATATATGATATATTGGCACTATATTATCATAATCAAATTCATTTATTTCAGGAACTGCAGGAGCTTCTAAAAAGAACCATCTATTATTTGCTTTATCTATAGATGTTCTTACAGGTACTGATTTTGATCCAACTTTATATTTTTTTATTTGTTCAACACCATTTCTTTTTATTTTTACACCATATTGCCCCCAATAAGCAATTGCCATTGCTGTTGCTATAGTGGTACAACCAGTAATAGGTTTAATATATTCATTTGGAGTAGATGAATATCCATAATATTGTAAATTTGTTGGTTTATATCTTAAATATATTGTTTTTGATGAACTTGGTATATTTCCATTTGTTCCATCTCCAAATGTTACAGTTATGACATTTGATGAATTTTTTGTAATAATTACTTCATTTCCTGTTTCAGTAGTTCCAAAATTATCTACTTTTGTCCATAAATTACTTGAACTTGTTCCACCTACATATACATTATAGTAATCTAATGACTCATCAGCAGTTGATTGATAAGTAAATGAAAAATTAGCATCACCATTAGTATTTTTTAAAGATTTCTTTGTAATATAACTACTATATCTTTTACTTCCATTTGATGCAAGCCAATCATTTTGATAATCTCTCATCCATAAAAACTTATTAGTAGGAAAATGTTCATGTGTATAATGTTTGCTTGAATATACTGCTGGAGTATTTGCTAAAGATTCATATCCTGTATAAAATCCTTTTCCTTGATCCCAATAATAAGGAACTAATCCATATTCTGTATTTCCTTCAACAGTACCAACAAACTCCCAATCATTTTTGAAAGATTGCGAAGCCCCATAATTTATATCATCATTGTCATGATTTTCCTTTTGATATGATTCTACTTCAAACGCATAAAAGTTAAAAAATAATTTAATTTCATCTGGAAAATCATCATATTTGAATTTATAAGAGCCTATTTCATCTTCATCATCTGTTTCAACTGAATCAAAATATCCTATTATAGGCTTAAAGTTACTTTCTGATGGAGTTAAAAATACTTTTTCATCAACTTTAAATATATAAATGGCATCATTTGTTTCATAACCATATGAATCTAAAAATTCAATATCATGTTCATCTTCTGTAGTTTCTTCATTTATAGAAACTCTTGATTTAGATCCATAAGTTTGAATATTTATTGCTGATGAAATTCTTTGTTTTGCTTTTTCAATACTAATCTTTGCCATTATAAAAAAATCATATTTTCTTATTGTTAATTAAAAATAAAATTGATGAACTAACAACAAGAAAATATGATTATAAAAAATTATATCATATTGATACAAAATATTTGATTGCGGGGCTGACTGGACTCGAACCAGTAGATTATTTCGTGAAAGGAAATCGTTATAACCATTGAAGTAACTACGAATCTGACTATCGTTACCGAAGAAAATGACTGTAGGATAATTCTTTTGTATTTAACTACAGCCCCATATTATGAAATAATGTTCTCAATACGATTTCACAGATTATCGAGAACTGTATTGGTGCCAGGTTTTTGTATGTGGATTTGCAACTCCTCATTCACAGATGGAACCTTGGCCTGAAAACCGCCTGCCTGCAGGTAATATCTTTTAAATGATTGGTACTCCCTCTGGGACTCGAACCCAGGCCCCTCTGCTTAAAAGGCAGCAGCTCTAACCAACTGAGCTAAGAGAGCATGCATGTTTTAGTTTTTGATTTTACGTGCATGCTTCTTATTGGTTAAAACATAAATACCAATCTCTCTAAGGAAACATACACAACTAACGTTTTCGTTTCATATTCTTAATTTTAAATTTTTTATTTGTGCCGCCGGTAGGATTCGAACCTACTTACCGCGAAGCCAATACAGAATTTGTTAAAGCGGATCGGTTTTACGGACCGATTCTGTTACGTCGGCAATTAATTTGTGGGAGGAGAGGGACTCGAACCCCCAGTCCATTTAAGGAGCGGATTTACAGTCCGCGCGGCTTCCAGTTACCGGTTACCCTCCCAAATATGAGCCTATACAAATGTCGACCTCTATATAGTTGTTTGATACTATGCTCGTCCATCTTTACACCATTTTCGATAAGAGTCACATATTGTAGCCGTGCGCACTACGTGACTCACCTTTACCAATCTCATATATTTTGTGTCTCTTCTGAGATTCGAACTCAGACTCTCACTGCTTAAGAGGCAGGGGTTTTCAACCATTAAACTAAAGAGACATAAAATTCAAAGAAATTCTATAAAAAGTCATTTTTAAATTTATAAATCCACATTATAATTATCGAAGTAACTTTTTATATGACTATTGAATTTTTATTTGGATTGATGATGGGACTCGAACCCACGTGGAGCTGATCATTACTCCGAACCTTACATATCTGCTAGCATTAGGCCTGATCCATCAATCTTTGTGGGGCCACCCAGATTCGAACTGGGGTGACAACCTTGTAAGGGTTGCATACTCAACCGCTATATGATGTCCCCAAATAAAATCAAAAGAATAACTAAAAAGAGAAAACTTAAGTGAAAAAACATTTGCAGTGTTTCGCGTAAACCATTTCGCCATATTTCCGATTTTGTGGAGGAAATAGTTGGATTCGAACCAACAATTCGATGAACCTCTTCTTATGACTATTTGATTTTATGTTTTGTGGGCGAGGTTGGACTTGAACCAACAAACTTTAATTTTCAATAATTAACGTGTATACCTTCGAAGTATCTGTACATCTTGACTACTTTCGAAAAAGAGAATGGTGATGACAGCTAAATTCTTTTATTTCACCACTCGCCCGTATTTTATTTAATGTTGAAGAATATCTTCCAAGACAATAATCTAAAATTTTGTGTTTACCAATTCCACCATTCCTCTAAAGAAGAAGTAGGATTCGAACCTACACTACTTATTTAAGTAATATTCTCGAAGTATGTCTCAAAATGACTATCAACATATTAGAGCCGGAAGTCAGATTCGAACTGACGTGTCCTTACGGATCATGATTACAAGTCAAGCGGAGTCGACCACTGTCCCATTCCGGCTTATTAAGATTTTTGCCATATTCTTGGATTCGAACCAAGTCTCCCCATCTTTCATATTCATGGGTGTGCACTCCATAACACTAAATATGCAGGTATCGGCAAATACCTCATTTATTTAAGTACTTTAATTTCTCCAGAAGTTATTGCCGTAACTAAATTTGAAAAATTTCCTTAAGCCGATTGCGGTCCTAACGGGATTCGAACCCGCACCACACGCCGTGACAGGGCGGTATTGTAAACCATTCAACCATAGAACCAATTTTTGCGCCACCGGAGGGAATCGAACCCACGACCTTTTGATTACTTACTACTTCTTGTTACCAAGACCAAATTAATTTGTTGTAGTCTCGACTATGTTATCATCTTTTATTTATTAAACAGTCAGATGTCTCGTCTATAGTCTGTACACATTTATTCATAATTTAATATGAAACTTAGCTCGGCGTTATTCTTGATATATCACGACCAAGGCTTTGGGAAATTCACCGAATTAGCGAGATTATCATTTATATATTTCTATATAAAGCTGCCTATATCCCAACGACAGTCAACTGCTCTAACCAACTGAGCTACGGAGGCTTATTTAAGTGGACCCGAAGAGAATCGAACTCTCCACTCTCTCCTTGCAAGGGAGAAACGCCAGCCTTGGAACATGCGAGCCCATTTAATTGTACTCCAGGAGGGACTTGAACCCCCGACCACTTGGGTATAAGCCGAGCACTCTAACCGACTGAGTTACTGGAGTATTATATTTTGTATCAATATGTCAAAGAACTATTAAGTTGTTTGATAACATCATTCTTTAGAATGAATATGTCAAAGAACTATTCAAATTACATATTTAATATAGTAATTATTTTGAAAAATTCAATTATTATTTAACTTTTGTTGGGATAACGAGACTCGAACTCATAATACAACAGTCAAAGTGTTGTGTGTTAACCAATTACACCATATCCCAGAGTTTCAAAGAACTTTATTTATATCTTGTATATTTAATATAGTAATTAATTTGAAAAATTCAATATTTATTTAAAAAAAATTTCCAGAAATTTCATTTATTTGAAACTCCTGGAATTTGTAATATATATTGCCTATATTTTATTATTCTATTTTATATACATATAACAAATTTACCAGGATTCGCTAAGACTTGCGCATCTTGATTATCTATTTTATTTGTATATGTATAACTTTTCTTCATAATCTAATATTCTTTATTTAAATTAATATAGTTAAACTTTATTAAGTTATTCAATTAATAATAAATATTTTTTCAGTAAAATGTTTATATAAACTATGTTTTAATAAATATTTTTTCAGAAAAAAGTTAACTATTTAAATAATTTAATTTTTGAAATGATTTACTCTATGTTTAAACTCTTCTTGTTTAGCAAAATTAAAATGTTCAACGGTTGTTGAAAGATACCCAGTGACTCTACCCAATTGATCTAATTTTTCACATCCACATTTAGGGCATTTATCTAAACTTAAATCCCAAATACGTTCGCCACAATTATGACATTGACTAATTTTAAGATTTATAGCAAAATATGGAACATCTTTATCCATAGCATAATCTACTAATTTTTCAATCGCATCAATATTATTATAAGGAACTTCACCAACTTCACAATAAGTAATACATCCTGCATTTGAATATCCAACTAATTGACTTTCTATGTCTATCTTTTCAAATGGATCACAATCATGTTGAACAGGAACATGCATAGAATTAGTAAACCATTCCTTTTCAACTTTGTTTCCATCTTTATCTAAGTAATAAGTTACATTTTCTAAATCAAATTCAGGAAATTTTTGTTTGAACTTTCTTAATGCAGTGCCACAAAGAGATTCAGCAGGAGTATAGTAAACTCCAAAATTCAATTTATATTCTTTCTTAAATTCTGATGTCCTATCTAACCAAAGTTGCTCAATTTCTTTCGCATATTCCATTCCTTTGGATGTAGTATGATCAAAACCAAACATTATATATAATGCTTCAGAAAGACCTAATTGTCCAATTACTATAGTTCCATGTTTCAATGCAGATATAATGCCTTCATCTTCATGATAACCTATCATAGTATGATTATCCCACATAAACTTAGCAGATTTTGGAGATTGACTACAAATATGATTGAATCTTTCGAGCAACATATCTTTTGCCTCATGAAGTTTCTTATCTAACAATTTGATGAACTCATTCCATATCATTTCTGTATGCTCATCAGATCTTGGATTTTCGTCACCATATTTATTAACAACTTTCTTTACAGACATTGCAGCTAATGTTGGCAATATGATAGTTGTTGGACATATATTTCCACGGCCATCTTTTTGTGCTCCTGAAAATACATCATCAATCTTATCAAATTCTTTATCTAATATATGTTGTACATTATCTTTAAAGTTATCTATTGCATTTATATCTAAACCATTAATTGTCCTACACCCCATTGTTGAATAATATTCAATAGGTCTTTCTTCTAAACTAACTCTTATTTTTTTCATATAATATTTTTATTTGTTTATTTTTTTAATCTTCATCATAATTAAAATTTTGTTTCCAATCTTCATAATAACTATCACTATTGAAAAAATTAATTGCGGTTTTTAAACTTTTATCATAATCCTTTTTTATAATAAATTGTTGGCAAAATTCACAAAGTAACATTTTTTCTCTTAATGTAAAGTCATTAAATTCTTTCTCCTTCCATGGATCATTATATTTAATATATATATCTATGCCAAGAGGGTCTTCACCTAACATTGCTTCTACTTCACCTAAATCTATCATTTCACTATCTTCTTTAAATAGTTCAGATAAAAATTTACAGAATTCGATAACATTATTATTTGGAGATTTTTGTATTTTTGTTTGATTATTCAAAGTTAATCGTTCATTTACAAATTCATTAATTTTTTTCATATAAATTATTTTATTTAAATGGATATTTTTTCGATTGAATAAGTTCAGGATGCCATATACGATCTTTTTCATATCTACTGGATATTGCAAATGATGAAAATAAGTTTCTATTATTATCATACCAACATATTTCAATTGTGGTAATTTTATGATTAAATAATTTTCCTATATTATATACAGCATATAATAAATCATCTTCATTATTAAAACCATTTATAATAAACCAATTAGTTGATATGTATATTGGTCCAAATGTATTAAAAAAATGTTTGTCATTACCTTCTAACATAATAAAATTATCACAATCTTCTGTTTCAGGCATTTCAGTAAGAAAATCAACATTTACATCTCTGCCATTTATAAATACTGATCTTGATTTAAATTTATAATCGTTTGTTTTAGGTTTTAATTTTGATTGATTGTTCAATTTTAGACGTTCTAATACAAATTCATTAAATTGTTTCATATGAATTATTTATATATCTATTCCTAATTTTTTTAATTCATCAACTTTATATATACCTCCATATTTATCTAAGTCTTTCATAGAAAAATGACAACTATATTCATTATTATATTCAGCAAGTTTATCAATTGTAAAATTTTCTTCATCAATCATGTGATAATACCATAAATTATATCTCAATCTTTTATCTTTATCTAATAATTCTTTTAACTCACTAAGACTTATACAATATAATCTTTGTCTATTTATATTATTAGTTAAGAATAAATGTAAATATATATCTTCTCCAAAAAATTCATCTAATTTATTTTCTGCTGATCCAATTTGAGGTTGAATTAAGAAATATGTTTCTTTATATAATTTAGTATCTTTATTTAGTTTTAAACGTTCATTGATTTTCTCACTAAATCTTTTCATATAAATTACTTTATATTTTTTACATACTCATCATATACTTTTTTGATTTCATTTTTATACTTACTATAATTATCTATGAAATCTTTAGCTTCATCTGAATCTCTAAATAATACAAATATAGCAGTGCTTGATTCATCAAAAAATATTAAAAATGATGACTTTATATTTGTATAATGATAAATATAAAATCCTGGAACATTAAATGGCCCTTTCCAAGAAACCTCCATTATATAAATATTGTTAAAACTTTTAGTAGGTTTTTGTTCACAAACTAAATCATATGATAAATCTTTGAAATTTAAGTTATCCAAATGATGTAAATTTATTGTACAACACTTGAATAAATCACCTTTTTTTATATCATCTAATGATATACAGCTTAAACTATTTTTTATTTTGGTATCTTTATTCAACTTAAGGCGTTCATTGATTTTCTCACTAAATATTTTCATTTAATTTTATATATTCTTCATATATTTTTTTTATTTCATCTTTATAAAGTTTATCATAATTATCTATAAAATGTTTAGCTTCATCATTGCTTTTGAATAATATAAATAATGTATTATCAAACTCATCATAAAATAAACACATTAATTCGGTTTTTATATCAGGATAATAACATAATGTAAACTTATCTATCGTTGCAATATTCGGTCCAATCCAATGAAATACTATTTCATATTTATTATCGAATTCTTTTGTTGGTTTTTTATCACAAATCAAACTATATTGTAAATTATTAAAAAATAAACTACTTAAATAGTTTCTTTTTATTGTACAACATTTAAATGAATCTTTATTATTTATATTAAGAATATTTTCCTTTTTTATTTTAGTATCTTTATTCAACTTAAGACGTTCACTAATTAATTCACTAAATTGCTTCATATCATATTAAATTTTTTATTTTTGCTAAATCTATTTTTGTTAAATCTTCTTTATTCCAATAATCTTTAACATTTTTATCTCCTTTATTATGACAGTCTATAAATTTTCTTAAATCTTTATATGATATGTCTTTATCTATTTTTTCGGGCAATTCATATATTTGTATTTTTCTGTAATTTAATGTATTTTTTATTTGTTCCTTTAAATCTCTTTTATAGCTTTCAATAAGTTCTCCAATAGTCAATATATAATATAAATATGTTGAATACATATTTTCTGTTGTACCTAATAATATAGTTCGTCTAACACCAGTTCTTTCAGTAACATCTGCAAATTTTTTAAAAAACTTATAATCACTTGATCTTTTATTATAATAATACATAGGTGACAATTCTACCAAAACCCAAGTATCTTTATCTAAATATATAGAAGATTTAGTATCTTTATTCAGTTTCAGACGTTCACTAATTTGCTCAGTAAATTTCTTCATTAATAATTATTTAATATATTTAAAATCATCTAAATTAAGAATGTTCAATTTGTCATTCAAATAAGCATTCTTAATATCTTCAAATGTTTTTAGATTATCAGGTATATTATATAAAAATAGTCTTGGGTCATCAACAAATTCTTTTAATTCATCAAATTTTATTACATAAATTGGTGAATTCTTTTTAGGTGCCCAAATCTTATTATTTTTGAATTCCTTATCTATTTTATCAGCTAATTCTTCACATGCTTGAACAATACACCATTCTTTATTATCTATCTTATTTGTTATTTTAGTATCTTTATTCAGTTTTAAACGCTCATTGATTTGCTCAGTAAATTTCTTCATACAAATATTTCATTTATTTTTTCACAAAATACTCTTCATCTATTCGTTTTACTTCATCTTTATAAAGTCTATCATAATTATTAATAAATTGATTAGCTTCACCTTTATTATTAAATACTATATACATTGGTGATTTAGATCTAGAAATAAACCATAAAAATGATGATTCTATTTTAGTATCTGTATAACAATAAAAATTGTCTGCCCAGTCCGATGGCATCCATTTAAAAGAAATACCATATATTCCTTTAGAATCTTCTTTAGGATTCCTTGAAACATACCAGTCAATAATAAGTGGTTCATTTTTATCATCATCTTGAATAAATTCAAATAAATCAAAAGAATCTTTTTTTAAATTTACCATACAAATAGTAAATACTTTATCTTTACGTATATCATTTATAGATAAATCATTTATTCCTTTTCTTATTTTAGTATCTTTATTCAACTTAAGACGTTCACTAATTAATTCACTAAATTGCTTCATAAATTTCTAATCCTATTTTTTCTGCTATCTCTGGATTTTCTTCAAGTATAGAAACTAATTGATTATATTGCTCTTCAGGTAATGAATCAATGAATTCTTGTTTTTGCTTTCTATCTTGTTTAATCCAATTGATATTGTTTTGACAATCTCCATTTCCATAATTTGGATAAATACGTTTTGTTGTTGATTCTATTGCTAATCGTTTCAAATCATAATTAGGTGTACCTGGCTCTTTATTGATTCCGCTTTTAACAGTAAATATTCCACATGGAAATATACTTGTAACACCATTATTTCCAAGTCCTTCTATCAATACTTCTAAAAGAGCTTTAGTAATCATACGACCTTCTTCTAATGTACAAGTTCCATAATTAAGACTTGTGAACGGGAGCTGATTTCCGCTACGGGATTGTAACGTATTTAAATTGTGATAAAGTCCTTCAACACCTTGATGAATTTCTTTTTTAGTCATATCTAAAGCATATCGCCACGTCTTTTGATATTTTTTATATTTAGAATCATTAATACTTATAGTTTCTACTTTTCCAATATTTTCAATTTCTTCATCTGATTTCTCCTCTATATATTTTAAGCCATCTTTGAAATGCTTCATAAATGATTTACGAACATAAGGAACCATTGTCCAATCAAGATGAGTTGCAGAGACACCACCAAATTGTTGTAATGATTGCAATTGGAATATGACTGCTACTAATTGCATAGCAGTATTTACTGAACCTGCTTTACGAACATCTGTTTGTCTTGTCTTAAATCCTTCTGCTAACAATTTATCAAATGGTATGGACAAACAGTTATGTGATCCAATTTCCCAAGCATCAAGATCATGTATATATATCATATTCTCTTCATGATTTTTTCTTCCTAATTTAGACATATGTTTAAGGGCAATATTCTTAGCAACAGCACCAGATGTTTCTCCAAGACGTCCACCAAAAGAAGCTTCATCAAGATTTGCATTTTGATTTTGAACATTTTTAGCAGATAATTTTTCTTGTATTTGTTTAAATAAGTCTGTTTTTTGCTCACGTATTTCCTCACGCTTACGTCTATAATTAATGAATGCTTCTACAACTTCAAATTTATTTCTTTTAATTAATTCTTTTTGAATAACATCCTGTATGTCTTCAATAGCTGTACCTGCACCATTGTTCTTAATAATTAATTTTTCAACAGATTCTTTTAATTGTTCAAGAAACTTATCTGGTACATCTTGACCTACCGAAAGAAATGCTTTAGTAACAGCATCAACAATTTTCAAAAAATCATATTCTTGTGGAGTTCCATCTCTTTTGATTATTTTCATATATCACTTCCCATATATTTTTTATTCTTTATAGTATTTTTCTTCTTTTAATTTAAGAATATTATTTATTCTGTCTTGTAATTTATCAATTATTTTCTGAATAGGTGCAATTCTTTTATCTACATTTTCATTAATTACATTTTCTAATAATTCTCTATCTGTTGATAAAGTATATGCAGAATAAACATTATCATAAAATATTTTAGTATCTTCTTTTAGTTTTTCAATAGGAATATTTGCAAAGTTGTCATGGTTTGATTTATTCATAAAATCATCAACATATTCTATATGTAAAAAATCTTTTTTGAAAAAATCTTTATATCTTTCTACGTTTGTAATTGTTGCAGTCATGATTTTATTATTTACAAATTTATCATCATCACCTGAGCTCCATGTATCAACATGAGTAAAATAATAATATAATTTATCTCCTTGTTTTAATTCTAATAAAGATTTACTATTAAATACTTTTGTATTTTTATCTAATTTAAGTTTTTCATTAATTAAAGTGTCAGATATTCGTTTCATATTAATTAAGAATTGTATTTATTTTCCTTTTCCTTTAATAAATCATTTATTTCATCTTGAATCTTATCTATTTTTTCTTGTAATGGTTTTATTAATTCATCTATATGTTCATCTAATTTTTTCTCTAATTCATATTTATCTGAACTGAATATTACTGAACAAAATTCACATATTTTAATATCTGGATTTTTATCTAAATATTCTCCATCAATAAGTACACCAACAATATCATCTGAATTTGGTGGTTCATATTGAAACATATAACTATTCTTAAAATTAGCTTTTGCTAATGGTTTGACAATTTTTCCAATATTTATTTTAGGAAATTTTGTCAACATATAATTAATATAGTAAATTGGATCTCCCTCCTTAAGTAACTTTAAAGAATTTTTTATCTTTGTATTATTATTGATTTTAAGTTTTTCATTAATTAAAATATCGGATATCTTTTTCATAATTCTCCATCTAAGTATTTTTGTTGCTTCTTTTCCAATAATGCATCAATTTTTTCTTGAAGTTTATCAATTTCATCCTGTATTGGCTTTATTTCTTTATCAATATTATCATCAATAATTTTTTCTAATAACTTTTTATCTGTTGAAAAAATCTCATAAGGATAATATTTAGATTTTATTATCATTGTAATATCATCTAAATCTCCATCAATTGCTGTTTCTATTTCTTTACCATCAACAGTTCTAATAGCCCTTAATAAATAATATTTTTTAGATTTTTTAGGTACCTCTAATTCAAATAAACTTATTTTTGCTTTAATGATTTTGTTTGCATAATACACTTCATCTAAATAATATATTATATCTCCTTCATTTAATTGAATTAATGGTTTAGCATCACTAATTTTAGTATCTTTATTTAGTTTTAGTTTCTCATTTATTGAAAAGGTCTTCATAATTAATAATCAATATTAGTATATTTGAATTCTTTTTTAGAAATTAAATCATTTATTTTATCTTGAATTTCATCAATCTTTTTTTGTAATGGTTCTATTTCTTTATCTATATTGTCATCAACAGCTTTTTCTAATAATGATCTATTTGTAGAAACAATTTCATATTTATCCATTTCTTCAATAGCAATACTTTTATCTTTTATATCATTAACTTTAAACCAAAATCTTCTTATATTTGATTTAGAATTATCAGGATTACTACTTTTTCCCATAATACAAATCCAATCTTCTACATCTTCATGATCTATAATAGTTCTATGTACTTTTATATTATATATACTATATTTGTTTAATTTATTATTAGTATCATCTGACCAATAAGTATTATAAAAATATATAATATCTCCTTTTTCAACATCTATTAATGATTTAGATACTACCTTTGTGTTTTTATTTAGCTTTAGCTTTTCATTTATTGAAAAAGTCTTCATGACTATTTATAAAAAAGTTTTATTAAAAATAACAATTAAACCTCATATTTTTCAAGCATTTTAAGCTCTCGCTCATATTTATTTTTAAACTTATTTATACGTTCTTTTCTATAATGAATTAATCTTTTTACAAACCTTTTAGCAGCTTCATAATTTGCAAATCTTGGCATATGTCCCCACCAATATTCATCTGTATCAAAATAATGTGAAATATACATTTTTGTACCTTTACCAGCTTCAATATATATTTCATTAGTAATATTAATTGTTTTTTTATAAAATAATGAATCAATTTCATCTATTTTTTGTTGACGAGAAATATGAGTTATTTTTTGTTTATGAAGCTTATAATGATCATAATACCAAATATAATCACCTATTTGTAAATCTTGCCATTTCTTTTCCATACTATTTTCCTAATGTTTTTGATTTCAATATCTTTATGAATGTCTTTTCATCAACAGTACATCCTGCAGCACCCATATGTCCACCACCTTTATAGAATTTCTTGAGATAATCACCACAATGAAAAGTATTGTCTTTGTTTCTTATATTATAAAGAGATATTGTCCAACTTGAATCCTTATTTCTTTTGAATACAATACCATTCATTATGGCATCTTTATCACCTGTTGCTAATGATTTAAACATAACTGAATTAGAAGGTCCTTGAATGAATAATGCACAAGCAGTCCTATAAACTTCTTCTCCACCAAACAATTTATCACCTGTGTATATTTTCCAAGAACAATCACCAACAAATGAGATTATTTCTGCATATCTTTGTGCATCATAATCATTCAACTTCTTACCTAATCCTTCAAAATTAAGTATGTCTATATCTTCATTATTTCGAATTGCTTTTACAACTTCTAATATTTTCTTAAAATCTAAATTGAATTCACTTGTAACTCCCTTATTTACATTGAATACATAATCAAAATCATATCCATTTTCTTCATAAGTCCAAGAATCATAAGCTGACAATATTTTCAATAATTCTGGATTTTCTTCGACTTTAAATGGATTATAGAACCATTCCCATGCACATAATATTGCTGATTTAGTTGTATCTCTTACTCCTTCAGCACTACAAAATTTATTTATTTTAGATTGATGAATGATTGGCGCATGATGATCAAACCATATAAAGTTATGTTCAAACTCATCATAAAGTTCTTTCATAAAATTAGCGTTATTGAAAGATATGTCTGTCATTATAATCATCTTATATTGTTCATGTAATTCCTGAGCAGTATAAGATTGTGAGAACTTATTTAAAATATTATAATCAGCACCCAATAAATCAATCATATTGTTTGCTGCTCTTATAGTATTAACTAAATAATCATAAACAATTGCACCTGAAAAAACTCCATCATTGTCTTCCTTATGATAGATTATCAAATATTTTTCTCCCATAAATTTCTTTTTATTTTAATATAGTTATTTTTAATTAAATTACATAACAAAAAATAAAAATAAGATATGGAAAGCTTACAAAATTTTTTAATAACAGAAGGCAAATATGGACCAACAGGTAAAGAAGCAGAAAAGAAACTTAATTCACCTGAATGCAAAAAAATGCAAGCAATATTAGATAAATATGCTGATAGAGGTAAAAAAGAATTAAAAAAATATTTCGATGAATGGACTGTATTAGAATTAAGATTGCCTCAAGTGTGGGATGGCTTGACAAGAAGATTATCTCGCCACATGGAATATGATGATATATTTATTCAGCTTCCAGGAACATCAATCTATTATATAATCAATAGAGATGAAATATTTGGATTTGAAGTTACCTATGGTGGATGGGGTGCAGGAACATATGTATCTGGTGAAAAAATGCAAAGTAAAATAGATATTTTTGGAAGTAAAAGTGCTAAATTCTTTTATGAATTAATTAAAGAATTGAATCCAAATACAAAGATTACTTTAGAAGATTTAGAAGCAGAATAAAAATAAGTTAATCATATGAAACAACTTAATAGATTTATAATAGAACGTCTTAAGATTACAAGTGATACAAAAATAAAGGAACGTGTTTGTCCTAAAGATAAGCAAGAATTAAGTGACATTATTGAAAAAGAATTAAGAACAAATCCAAACAATATTGGAGATGGAATTGTTGATTTGAATTTCATTGATACATCACAAATAACAGATATGAGTAAGCTATTTAGTAAATTAGCATATGATAATGATAATAGAGTAGTGAATATAGACATATCTGGATGGGATGTAAGTAAAGTTGAAGATATGCATGCAATGTTTGCTTCAACTTGTAAATATCTTAAAACTACTGGTGATTTAGGAAAATGGAAATTGAATAAGTTGGAAAATTCTTCATATATGTTTTTAGATTGTGTTAATTTAAGAAATATTGGTGATATTTCTAATTGGAAGTTAGATAATTTGAAAAAATCTGCATGTATGTTTAGTGGAACAAAAAGATTGAAAACTGTTGGTGATATAACACAATGGAAATTACCTGATCCAAACTGGAATGTATTTCAATTTTCTAAAATTGAACCACAGCCAATAAAAAGACCATAATCAAAATATGAAAACAATCAATACATATTTAACTGAACGATTGAAATTGAATGCAGATTCTAAAATCAAACAACCAAAGTTAAATCAATTAGGATATGATGAGTCTATATTAGATGTCAACATAAAAGACTTTGATCATTTGAAAGAAGTATTGGAAGAATATTTTAAACCTTATTCTAAAGGAGGATATATGTTGAATATACCTAAAAATTCTCGTAAAACACAATTATCATATAATGGTTACAGTATACCTATTGATAAAGTATTTGTGATAGAATTTTGCAGAGTAGGAAAAGGTCCTATATCTAAAATATTTGTTGGATTATCAGGTACAGATATTGTTATGCAAAAACATGTTAAAAATTGGAATACTAAAAATTCATTTAATGAATGTGGTATAGTTGGAAAATTTGATACATTAAAAATAGGTGATAATTTGTTAGATTGGTTGAATAAGACAAAAAAACGTACTATAAACAAAGAACCTGGTCGAGAAATAAATTTAATGGAAACATTTTTTGGAAAAATAAATTAAAAATATTTTATAATAAAATGATAAACTTAAATACATTCATATTGGAACGTCTTAAAATCAATAAAGATACTAAATTATCTAATATTAAGCCGCAAATTGATAATATTTATGTATTATGTAAATTGTTTTTTCATAAAATAATAGAATTAAAAGAAAATAATGGTCATAAACGAATTATTGATGGTGATTGGAATAGTATTGTAAAAGATATTTGTCCAGAAGAAGAATATGTTTATGTAATGTCTGACATATGTATATATGATGGAGATATAACTGAAAAACAATTTAATAAGATAATTAAAAATGTATCGAAAAATATTGGAAAAGACTTGTTAATTACAAATTTAAGTTTTTTCATATATAAATCAGTAGAAAGTATAGATAATGATCAAGATAGTGACAATGATTTTGAAGAATTATATTATAAAAATATGTATATAAAAAATTAAATTATGTTAGAAGGAATTTTAGTTTTTGTTTTAGGTTATGTATGTGGAATGTATAATGATAAAGTTAAAGCATTATTTGCAAAATACATAAACAAATGGTTTGATAAAAGTGAAGAAAAAAACAATAATGAATAATTTGTTATGAAAAATATGAATAATTTCATTAATGAAAGATTGAAATTAAACAATGGTAGTAAATTAAACAAACAATCAAATTCTAATTCAGTAAATGAGTCAGCTTGGATTTTAGGAAATGTAGGTACAGAACTTAATGATAAAGTTGATGTTATGTCTGCAATGATAAAAGCTGATGATAGGAAAAAATACGGTTTCTTATGCTGGTATCCTGATGGAGATTCCGCTTATTTGATGAATTTTGAATCTGCACAAGATTTAAGAGATGCTTATGGAACTGATATGGGATATGAATTCATTGATGAAGAATCCGTAGATGTTGGAGAAACATTTGAAGAACAAGGAGCTATTTATTTACGAATTTGGTGAAAATTGAAAAAAATAAATTACTATAGAGAACTTTCAAATAAGTTCTCTATTTTATTTTAATATAAATAACTTTTTATTTTTAATGAAACTATCTGATTATGAGTTCTTACCAGGCATAGTCATAAATAATGATGATCCAGAAAAAATTGGAAGAATTAAAGCTTCTGTGCCTACATGGTTTGATAAGAATGTAATGGATGAAGAAACAATGCCTTGGATTTATCCATTTATGATGTTTGGCTATCAAACATTTAGCAAAATGGAAAATGGTAGGAAAGTTTGGGTATTGCATAATAAAGAAAACTATTTAGAATATTGGTATGTTCCTATGTTTGAACAAATAGGATTGACTAAGCAAAAAACAAAGAATTATGATAATCCTGAAGTATTGATTTCGAGAGTTTATGGTGATGATGATAAAAATGTCATAGTATACTATAATGATACTGAAGGATTGAATTTTAGAGTAGGAGCTGCAATAATAAATATTTCTAAAGATAATAAAATACATATAACAAATGGCCAAACTCAAGTAACATTATCTGAAGGAAACATAATATTAGGTACAGAAAATTCTCAACCCTTAGTTTATGGCAATACTCTTAAAACAATGCTTACTAAACTTAAATCTTCATTAGAGAATTTAGCAAGTTTGGCTGCAGCAGAACCTTATACTTCTCATCTTCAACAAGAATTCACTAATGCATCATCAGCAATAGGTGACAATATAAATGAATTGAATTCATCATCAGTATATACATCTTAAAATATAATTATGGCAAATAAAGACAAAACAGTTGACTTAATAGGTTGGAAAACAATAAATGTAACTGACAATAGTGGAAATATAATAAATGGATTGTCAGCAATTTGGGATGCTAAAGGAAAACGATGGTTGATACTTGCAGAAGACGTTACTGAAGTATTAGATAGAAATCAAAGAGCTGCTAATAAAGCTAAAGCAAAACAAACTAAGAAGGCGGCTAGAGAACAATTAAAAAAAGAAAGAGAAGAAAAGAAACGACAAAAAGAAGAAGAATATAAGAAATCCGCAGAATATCAAGACAAACTACGTAAACAAAAGGAAAAGGAAGATGAAAAGAATGCTAAGAAACAAGAAAAACAAGACGCAAAAGATTTAAAAGAACAAAGAACTTGGAATCATTGGTATTGTGACAAACATCATTCTCATGTCAAAGCGGCTGTAAACCAATATTATACAATGTTTAAGAATGTAATCAATGATGATGCTTGGAATGAAGGACGAGGAAAAGAAATACGAGGAAAAGAAATACAAGGTGTAGAATTAAGACGAAAAGAGACTAATGAAGCTGAAGTAGCACCATTAGGAGCATTTGAATTAGTACCTATATATAAATCTTATGATGTTGAAATAAAACCTTATGAAAATGACTATAAAGCAGAATATAGGAAAAATTCAAGAGGATTTGATGAGATAGTTTCAGATAATTGGGATAATTGTTGGCATAGAGATAGATGGGAATATATACTATTACATAAGAATGGTCCAGGTAAGAAAAATGGATCAAAGGGAGAAACATTAAGTGAAAATGAAGCTAAAGAAGATCCTATATTTAAAAGAGGAGTAGTAGACAATTTAGATTTAGATACACAAATTGCTATTAGAGAAGCTAAAAAAGATTTCAATAATGACTTCTTAATGGGAAATGAGACTAATGATGTATTCAAATCAGATGTAGAGATACAAAATGAAAGAGACTACAATGCTTCTATGACTACTGCATCTCAACAGTGGCAGAATTCAAATCAAACAAAACAACAAGATACATCTACACCCGATGTTTATCTTTATAATGCTTATACGGGTGAAATCATCAAATCAACAGAATTCAAAGGATTAGTTGTAAAAAACATTTACAATGATGGTAATTCTGTTCAGGACAACTTAAAGGGTGCCGCAGCAGGCATAAATAGTAGTTTGAATATGATTAATGAAATCATAACACCAAAATTAGTTACTTATGTTACTACTTATATGACAAATATAGTAGCTACTTATACTCAGAGAGCAGTAGTTCAAATGTTGTCATTTGATGCACAAGAAATAGTAAGTATGGCAACTAAATTGATGCCAAACTATATAAAGACTCCTGCAGCTATAATGAAAGAATTATTGTCTACAACAGAAGACATATCTAAAGTAGAAATTGAACTAAAACAAAATGAGATGATGTCAAAGTTCAATAACATATTAGGTAAAAAGGCTGCATTGATTTCAGATGCTGCATTAAAAGGACTAGAAAAATGCAATAATGAGATTGCTGCAGTATCTTACTATACTCAAATGGGACCTGCATGGGTAAATGATAAGGTTGAAAAGGTAATAAATGAGTCATTGAAATTCACGTTAGGATATATTGGTAAAGCAAGAGATTTTGTAGATAAAGAAAAGAACAAATTGGTTTATAATCTATCTAATGAGATGTCAAAACAATTAGCACTTAAAGCAAACAAGGCATTGGAAACAACAACAAAAGAAAAGTTAGATCAAATAGAAAATAAAAAACAAATGGCACTTAACAAGGCTAAGACAATGATTACTAAAGCTAAATTAATGTTGTTTGCACTTATAGGAGGATAATATGGCAAAAGAATTTGAATATGAGTTTAATCCGATAAAAGACATAAAGGGAAATGAACAGGCACAAAAAGTGGTATGGTCTACTAAGTCATTGAATACTGCGGTAGAAGCTATAAAGCAAGGTTTACCTATTAAAGTAAATCCATTCATAGGAACAAATACAAAACTACTTAAACCTGACTTAGTATTCAAACGTACAGAAGAGGAAATTGAAGATTATGTCAAATGTATGAAAGATGTCACTTATTTTGCTTCAAAATGCTATATAATGACTCCTGAAGGATTAAGCCCTTGTAAGCTTAGAGACTATCAAATTGAATATCTTCATCATTTGCAAAACAATAGATTCTCTATCTTATTGGCGGCAAGGCAGATAGGTAAAAGTGTTATCACAGTAATTTATTGTCTTTGGAAAATTCTATTCAATGTTGATAAGTCAGGATTGATTCTATCTAAGTCTGCTGCGGCAGGTGTTGATTTGTTAAGAAAAGTAAAAGATATGTTCTTATATTTACCTTATTATCTCAAACCAGGTATATATAAGTGGAATGTTCATGGAATATCATTTGACAATAACTCATCAATTGAGACAGAAGCTTTCTCATCTACAGCAGGACTTGGTAAGACAATCAACTTCCTTATTCTTGATGAGTTTGCTTGGTGTCCAAATAATGAAGTAGAATTGTTCTATATGAATATTCTTCCTACTATTACAACAATGCCTGATTCTAACGTTTGTATAATGTCAACACAAAATGGATTCAATTTCTTCTATACTTTATGGAAAGGAGCTAATGAGATTGGAACAGAATGGAATGGATATGCTCCATTCAAAGTAGATTGGTGGCAAGTTCCTGAATACAACATGGAAACTCGACAATGGGAAAAACGAACAGAAGAATGGAAACAAAAAATGATGGGAATATTAGGAGGTGAAGCTAATTTCTACTATCAATATGGTACAATGTTTTCTGCATCTGACAAATGTATTGTCAATAGAACAAAACTTCAGGAGTTGCATGATAATGAAGTAAAATATTTAAATGTTCCAGATACTATAAAATATTATAAAGAAAAATTCAACTTAGATTTTGCATTCAATATAAGTATGCTTTATCAAAACTATCTTTATTTGAATCCTAAATATGATTATTCTAAAATAGAGACAGGATTTTTCATAATATTATGTGACTTAGCAGAAGGTGGAGGTGGAGACTATACTACATTCAATATAATACAATTGACTAATAAAGACAGATTTGAGCAAATAGCTTATTGGCATTCTAATAGTGTAAACTTAGAATTGGCAGCAGTTGAATTTTGGTTGTTAGTTACTCAATTCTTCACCAATCCTGATAGAGTCATAATAAGCATAGAATGGAATACTTATGGGCAATTGTTCTTTACTTACTTAATGCAGCTTAATGAAAAAGACTACATGACAGAATACTATTGGAGATTCAATGTAGCATCAGAATTAGATATCAACAATATTGTAAGATATAAGACTAAATTTGAAGTTGATGAAGGTGGAATAAAAGTAAAGAAAACTAAGCAAATTCCGGGAATAAGATTCAACCAATCAAATAAAGTAACTTCTTGTTCTTTATTCAAATTATTGATAGAAAACAACTACTTAGTTGTAAATGATTATTTCACTATATCTGAAATAGAAAACTTCGAAGATAAGAATGGTAATGGAAGCTATGCAGCATCTTATGGACATGATGATATAGTTATGACATTAGTACAACTTCCAATGCTTCAACAAACTCCAAGATATAAGCAATTTTGTGAAGAATTCAATATATCAAATAATGTAAGCTCTAATGATAATAATGATTATATAGATTTATATGACTTTTAATTAGAGTGCTCGACATACCTTCCAAATGACTCGTGTTAAACTTAAACATTATTAATTATAAACTATATTAAAATAGTATTTAAGTTTAACACGAGTTAATTTTCATTTATACATATATTTACTTCCATCTTCTCCTTTAGGACCAATTGGATCACCATGTCCTTTAATGTCTTCTTTGTTAAGAGTTATATGTAATTGCGGATAAATCTTACAAATATTACAATAAACTCTATCTTCTTTACAAATATATTTATAAGTTCCTTTTCTACAATGAATTTTATTTCGTCTATTCCATTTTTCTTCAAAATCAATAAATACCCAAGTAGAATTAGGTTTGTATTCAATATTGACGATATATCCTTTGCATAGCCTTGAATTACTTGTAGATGTACATATTGAAAATACTACTTCATCACCTACTTTCAATTCATTATCATTCAAATCTTTAGGTATCAATTTTTCCATATTCATTTTCAAATATATTTGGACATTCAGGCAATAAATCAGTAAGATATGCCCATTTTTCATTATCTTTTACATTTTCTAACCTGTTATCAAACTTCAACGAGGTTCCATCTGTAACCATTACATAATCATTATAAGAACTGGTATGAACTTTTGGTAAATGTTTATTATCAGACCAAATAATATCATACCACATATGTATGCCTCTCATAAATCCAGCTTCATAAGCTAAATCTATATCTAAATTTTTATTGAAATTATAGTTATAAGTTGATTTTTTGCATAATTTTCTAATATGCTCTTTAGTATCTTCTCTCATAAATCATATATTTTTATATTTATATTTATAAGTTTTCAGTTATTTCTTTTACTCTTTTATTGAAATCAAATTTCTTTCTCGTATATGGTGTATCAAATCCCCTAATAGATACTTCTGAATAAAAATTTTCGCTAAATACATTATCATTAAATAATACATTAAATGAAAAATTTCCATCTTCAATCATGTTTAATTCATTATCATGAAATATATGATTAAATGATACAACAGAAGCATTTACCATTGGAGCATTTCTATCATCACAATTATTGTCTGTAAATCCTTTGAAATGATATATCGCTATTATTTTTTCAGATGTCTTTTCAATTTCTATAGGTTTTATGGGAATGAAATTTCTATCTTTATCAATAAATTCAATAAGACGATCAATCAATCCTGTTGGCTCATATTTATATTTAGCTACATATATATCTTCAATATGCTTATGAAACTCTTGATTGAATTCATACATTGTCATTTTTGGAAGTTCTTGTAATGGCTTAACATTTCCCATATAACAAATAAATAATGCATGCTCTCCCCACATTGGATCTGTCTCATCACCAAACTTATGACAATAACATGCTAATTTATTTGATAATTCTTCATACTTATCTTCATCATAAAGCATCATGAACATCCACATTTGCTGACGCTCGCCGTATTCATAATATTTTACGAATTTGACATAGTCTGGAACATCTATTTCAAATGGCTCTACTCCACCATAAATAAGTCTTTCAAATTTATATATCATGTTTTAATCATTTAATATTTTAAAATGTACATCATATTCATCTTTAGCTATACTATTTCGTGTAGTTCCTATTAGTATTTCATCATTATTGTCACAAAAAACATCTTTTATAGTCACATTATTCCTTCCATTATCACTACACCAGTTATCAATACATGTAAAAGCAATGCCTAATGTAGGAATATCTGTAAATAATGTTTCTTCAGATATTTGAACATTCATTCCAAAATCTTTAATTAATTTAGATTTAAGTATAATAAGTTTCATGATCTTTTTTTCTTTTTTTGGTAATTATAAAAATTAATAATTGCGTCAATTGGATTTTCAGTTGTATTCTCTAAACATGTATCGTTTATGACAGCATCTTTATACTCTTTTGCTGTCCATGTATTTTTACCAAGCATTGGAGCTGACATAATTATACAATCTTCACCATGCATTTCAATTTCTTTATTCACATAGCCAAGTGCTATCTGTTTTGCTTGCTCTCGTGTTATCATTCCATTTAAATTTATTTTATTATTAATTTTATAATTATATAAGTATAAATTATTTATATAACATTGCTTTACATAGGTCTTTAATCATTTCATCAGATTTGAATAATGACCAAGAATCGGATTCATAGTATGTTCTTGCATAATATTCTAACCATCTTCTGACATCAGATAATTTAACCATCCTATCTTTTCTAAGACACATATAATCACGTACTTTTTCATCTGACTCATCAAGCAATTCATCTTCTGTAACACACCACCAATTATTATCGACAAGTTCATATATAGAATTCCCATCAATAATTTCTATATTTGCAATTCTATCTATGTAAAATTCTCCATTTTTTCGGTAGAATATTCTATCACCTATTTTCATATCTTATTCTTCTTTCTGTGTTTAAAACCAAGTTTAAAAAAATGTTCAGCGAATCTCTGTAAGTCTTCAACTACTTTTTCCGGTAATGGATAAATTCCTTCGCTATCTCCGTTGGATAGTTCATCCATATAACATAATAGATTACATAATAAATCCATTTGAGAGTGCACTTCTTTCTCCAAGTCAACCTCTTTTGTTTCAATGGTATCAAGAATTTTTAACACACTATCAAAGGCACTAATCTGTCCTTCCCAAAATGGGTCAATCGTTGACAGCATAGATTCAGTTTCCTTAATTCTTTTCTTTATCTTTGCTACTACTTCTTCTTTATCTATTAGTTTCATAATTTAAAAATCAACAATATCAGTTACATATTTATCAATCTCATTTTTAGATTTTCCTTCACATAGCATAACATGAATTTTCCACGCAAGTTCTCTCATAGCTTGATCAACAGCATCATATGCTTCATCTTCTTTAACATATGATTTACCATCAATCTCAATAGTTCCTTCTTCAAGAACATCCCAACTATCTTTCCAATTTTTTAATTCTTCCATTTCTTTAAATATATTCTTGTATTTCCAATAGAAAAATACCAAAACAACCAAGCAAATGATACTTCATAAACTTTACCATCTGTTGTTTGGATCCAATTATAATTTATTGATGGCAAAACTGCAAAGCTTTCAATTAAGTGTCCACCATTAAAATATTCTTTAAATTTATGTTTCATAATCTTACCAAGAAATTTTAGTTTCAATATTTGGGTATGAAGTTGCATCTGAAATCTTTTCAACTTCATATCCAAGTTTGCGCAATCTTATAATAGTTGAATAAGATAATTCTGATGGATATATACAACTGAAATTTCCTAATTTTACAGCTTCATAAATCTGTTTCATGACTTTTTCTATTTCATCGTCTTTAATATTTTCAAAAGCCATTTCTCTTGCTTTTGCTGCTGACAATATATTAATATTAGTATCTTCAAATGTTTCTTTAAATACTAATATCATTTTTTCTTTTATTTCTTCTTCAGGTAAATTCCAATTATAAGTATAGCATTCAAGAGTTTCTTTATCCATATCTACAAAATAGACATAATCTTCATCTCCATGCAATCCATAATCTTCAAATTCAAATTGGCTTTCCCAACAACTTAATTCGTGTGCAAAATCATCAGGATTCCAATCTTTAAAATCATTAATATGCTCCTTAATAAAATCTTTCAAATCTTCTCCAGCTCCATCAGGGTCTCCATCACAATGACGATAAACATATACTTTATCATCTCCTTTTGTAATAATTGTATGACAACGTGTACTCATATTGTTAAAATCTTCACATTTCATAAATTTCTTAAATCTTTAACATATCTAAATACAATTCCTGGGTGTTCTACAGGATCATAAGTATCTTCAAAATCAACTTTCCCATTGACAACCAAAGCCGCTAGCAATTCATGAGTAAGAGTGAAATTATAATCAATGTAAAGCTCACGATCATAATAAATATTTCCCCACTCATCAAGCATTTTTACTAATGTCTCATGAAGATATTTTTTGTCCTTAATACGATATTCATCTATAAACTTCCTAAGAAGTCTACGTTTAACTTTACCGTATTTAGTATTTTTAAGTTTCTCTAGAAAATCCATATAATTATATGTTATTGATTGAATTTAGTGCAATTTCCTTTTCTTCATTTGAAGTAAATAATGATGTAGGATTTTCATCAACTGGACCGAAAACTTTTCCTTTATCCCATCTATTTATTTTTTCTTCCCAAGCTTCTAATTCAGTATAATCTTCATCAATATTATCTGAATGAAGTAACCACCAAAGATTCTCCATTGCAATCTTTCGAAGAAATTCATGTTTTTTATCAAATTCTTCTCCTTCTCGAACTTTCATTTTTGGATCAATACAAATCCAATGCCAAAATTCAGAAATTTCTCCATATAATTTATTATCCTCAAAAACTTGAATCTTACGTTTACCGTATTTCTTATGAAGCTTTTTGATAGTTAACATAATTACTAAATTTATTTTTAACTAAATTAATTACAAATATAAAATAGTAAATCTATATAAAAATTCAATGAAAGTACTAACTAATTTCATATATGAGCGTCTAAAAATTAATAAAAATACTAAAATGACTTCTAATGGCATAATTGAATTATATAATATGAGCGATGGAAATTTCAATTATGGTAGTGTAGATATTCATATTGATAAGAATAATTTTGAAAGTAATTCAAGTAATGAACATATTAATATATTGAATTGCTTAAAGATCATTATTGATAATATAGAATATAAATTATTGAAATCGATTGCAATTAAATTTAAAGGAAATATGTGGCATATTTGTTCAAGATTTTCTGTATATGATGACAAAGAACTAAAGAAAGATGCATTTGTTGGAAATATAAACACATATAATTATAATCATGATAGATTATTAGAAGGTATAGGTGTAGAATTTAAAAGTCCATACGGTGATTTGTTAGATATACCTGAAGAAAAAGAAGATATATATTATGCCTTTAAGGATTTCATTGGAAAAATAAATGAAAAATTCAAAATATAACAATGAGAAGCTTAAGCTTCTCATTTTTCATAATTTATTTTTAACTATATAATATTTTTAATATATGAAGCATATTATACAACATATTAATGAACGTCTAAAATTGAATAAAGATTCTAAAGTGGTTGAAAGAAAAATCAATTTTAAAGAATTTATTAAATTAATAGATGGCAAGTCAAAATATGGTAAATTTAAAAGTAATTTATCAAGAGGAATTAGACCACAATATCCTGGAAAAATGGGTGAATGCTACTATGATGATTATGCATATTATTATGTATTATTTAATTGGTTAATATTAAAAATTCAAAATTGGACAGAATACACTATTGCTATATCTGTACATGAACGAGATAATTACATGCAAATAAAATCAGAAAATTTAGCAGGCATCAATTTTTCAAAATGGAATGTACCTGCTTCTTGTTATTTTAAATCAGAATTTATAGATAGATTCATAAAGTTATTAGATGAATTATATGAAATGGATAGTGGTGATGATCAAATTGAATTGATTAAACAGTTTGACAAAGAATGCAAAAATGACAAATTATATATAGAACGTGATGAAAACAATTAATGAATTTATATTGGAACATCTTGAATGTCCCAAACTTTCAATATTGGAACGACTTAAGTTGAATAAAGATAGTAAGATAGTAGTATCTCAAAATATTTTAGGACGTATTTGTGAGATATTATATATTGAAGACGAAGTTGATGAAGAAGAAATTCAATTAGTCAACTTTATCAAAAAATGGATGAGGGAGAATAATGTAAAAGATATAGAAGCTATAGCAACTAATCAAGCATTAAAAGCATTAAGCAATGGTGATAATGACATATATAAATCATTAAAACAATTAATAAATATTGATGACGAACAAGCATTAGATAATATAGATTGTTATGAAGAAGATATACATAGATTTAGAAATAATAAAAAATTAGGAACATTTGATGGATATTGTGATGGATCTACATACGGATTTGTAAAAGAAGTTTGGTCAGATGGTGATATGTTAATATGTTTTTTAGATTTTAATTATATATTTATTAAGAAAATAAAATGAAAACAATTGATAATTATCTTATAGAACGTCTAAAGTTGAATAAAGAATCTAAAGTAAAGAATATATATGATGATTCAACAAATTATTTAGTTTATCCTGAGGCTACTGATTGGTTGCCATTTGAAGAAGACTATAATTATAAGAAAATTCTTTTATCAAATACGACAGAAGTATTTATTGTTCCAGGTTCAGATATTTTAAAGATAATAAATGAATTTGTAGAACGTACATCTAAAGTATGGATATTGCCTGATAAATTCAATATTGATGAATTTGAAAAAGATATAAATAAAGATTATAAATATATTTATGATTTAAAAGAATATTTGGATAAAAATTATACAGTATTTTATGAAAACAATAAATGTTTATATTAATGAACGTCTTAAGCTAAATAAAGACTCTAAAATTGAATCAACTAATCAAAATTTTTTCTGCATATTTGTGGATAATAGATATCTAAACCCTAAAATAAAAATAAGTATTGATCCATATATATATTATCATTTTGGCTTAGATGATTTACCTGGTATATTCAGGGATGTCTATATATTCTATTATGATGAATTGATGATAAAGAAAATAAAAGGATTTTTTGATGAGTCATCTTATGATGAAATTATTGCTTGGGGATTATTACCTAAAGAATATGATGATAAAAAGAAATTCAAACAATTTAGAGATGATTTATTGAATGAAAAAATAGATTTAGATGATATTAAAGAATTAAAGGTATGAAACATTTGATTGAACTAATTAATGAAAGATTGAAAATATGTTCAAATGATGATTTGAAAACTCTTTTAACCGAACGGTTAAAATTAAATAAAGATACAAAAATATACGATAAGATTGAAATAAATAATTATAATAGCAAATTTATAATATTGGCTATTTTTCACGATAATGATATTAATTTTTTAGTTTCTTTATATAAGAAATTAACAGGATTTTGGGCTAATATACCTAAACGAGAAATAAATGAAAACAATCATAATCCATGGGGAATTGTATTATTTCCATGGTCTAAGAAAACAGTATTTAGAATTAAACATTTCTTTGAAAATTCTTATGATAAGGATGATTACAAATTTTTAGAATTTCCTGAAAACTATAATAACGCAAACATATTTAAGGATGATTGGATATCAGGAAAAATAGATTATACTAAATTAAGAGAAATTGATTTATGAAAACAATAATAAATTTTATACAAGAACGACTTAAACTTAATTCAGATTCTAAAATACATAAAGAAAAACAATATTTAGTTTTTCCAATATCTCCTGATTATAGTACATTTATAGATCTTTATCCTAAATATAAACCAATTTCATATAAAGATGATATAGATTCAGATAATGATTTCGATATTTTTATAGTTTCTGAAGTTGACATTCATGATATATGTGAAGAATTTGATACTGGTAGTTATACAACCATTTGGAAACTTCCTGACAAATTTGATGTTAATGAATTTAAAAAATGGTTTAAATCAAATAAATTTTATTATTTTAAGGAAGTAATTGATAAAATAAATAAAAAATACAAATTCGAAGTCAAAAAGGTTGAAGAATTAAGATATTAAATAAATTTAAAATAGATAACAACATGAAAACAATTATACAATTCATAAATGAAAGATTAAAATTATGTTCAAATGATAATTTGAAAACTCTTTTAACTGAAAGGTTAAAATTATGTTCAAATAATGATTTGAAAACTCTTTTAACTGAACGGTTAAAATTAGATAAAGATAGTAAAGTAAATAATGTTAATATAGATCCAAATGATCCAACTTATTGGAAAGTAGGAGATATAGTATGTGGCACATGGTCTTACTCAATGACAATTCCTTATTTTTATAGAATTGAAAAAAGAACTGCAAAATCTTTTACTTTAGTAGAATTAAAACAAAAATTAGTTTCAGGACATTATAATGGGCAATATGAAGTGGTTCCCAAAGAACCTCATGAAATAGATGGCAAACCTATAACAGCAAGAATAAAGAAAGATGGATATGTTTATGCAGATAGAGTTCATCTATATAAATGGACTGGAAAACCACTTCATGGAGACAGTATGGATTAAAGTAAGAAATCAAATATATTCCAATTATCTTTGAATGATTCAAGATCTTTAATCAATAAATTGTCACATCCTTTCACTTTATGATAATAAGTCATGTTGTTTCTTTGCATTTGTAATTGACAAACTTCATCATGAGTCATTATATAATAATAATTATTCAAATCTTTATCAATATAAACAAATATCCAATAATCAGGAGCATCTTCAGTTATATCATAATATTTTTGAAAGAATCCTGTAATTACTTTGTTTTCTGTTGTAGTTTTTACTTCTACTCTATAATACTCTCTAGATTTAGTATCATATAATACAATATCTACTCCTTTAGCATTACCTTCTGTAATTCTTGCTATATATCCTCTTTTGAGTAATTCACTACATACTGCGTATTCTCCGCAAAGTCCTTTGTTAAGTTTTGTAATCATATTTTTAATATTTTTGTAATTCTTCAATCAATTCTTCTTTTCTAACATTTAATGCTTGATTAATAGCAATTAATGTATCACTATTACTAATAATTGCATGAATGGTTCTATCTGCTTTAAACAATCCTATTTCAGAACCATTATATACATTTTCATTCAAGAAATTATCTATTTCTTTTATTGCATCAATGATTTCTTTTACTTTATTAATATCTTCATATTTCATTTCAATCTAAATTTACTGTTAAAAATTTCCATCATTTTATTAAACTGCCAAATATAATCAATATCTGCAGAACCTATAGTTTCACAATCTTCATTATCAAGATGCATGTACCATTCAGCTTCATTATTAGTAATCTTATACCGCATATCAATCTTTATAGGAGATTCATCTTCTGTCCATAATTCTACCACGAAAAAATCATCTATACCATAAAAATCTTTTAATGCATTTTTCCACAATTCTTCTTCATAGACTTCTTTAAATCCATTATTAAGAAGAATATCCTTTGTAATTTTCATATCATTCATATTAACTCCAATCTGCTATTAAAGTGGCTAAATAATATTTTACTGATTTAAATCCATTATCTTGTGTCTTACCTTCAACTTGCATTATTCTTTTAATAATTTTGTAAGCTGTTTTTATATCTGATAATTCATCTCCTGACCAAACATATTGTTTTTGATCTTTACAATTTGCTTTACAATCGTTCATAATTTATAAATTTATATTTAATTTCTGTTAGTTTCATAATAATATTCATAATGCCATTCTCCATCTGCCCAATATTCTTCTGCAATTCTACGTCCAGGAATTTCTTTTTCCATTTGTGTCATAATTAAAAAGTTTCATTAAAATCTTCTTCCATTTTAACCCAATCAATATCATAGTCTTCAAGAGGCTCATCTACTTCAATTTGTTCTCCTGATGCTGTATAAGCATAACAATGAACATAAGAATCAAAATTGAGTAAAAACCAATCAAATATTTTTTGTTTTTCTTCCTGTGTCATAATTTTCTAAAATAATGAATACAACCACGTTTACATACAGTATCACTTTCATCATAAAAATTTATACAACCACTGCATGCATAACTACGATTTAATACACACTCTTTGGGAATTTCACCAGTATCAACATTAATTGTCATACCTCTATTCTCCTTTTGATTTTTGCATTCCAAGTTCATAAAAATGTTCAGCAACTGCTTTTATTACACTATCACTCTCATAAAGTTCCTTAGACATAGTAAAACGCTTAATTTCCTTCTCCAAGTCCACCTCTTTTGTTTCAAGGGTGTTGATAATCTTTATAATATGCTGACACATTGCTCTTTTTGCGTTCGCAATACCTTGACTTACAGCATCTTTATGTGATAACATGTAATCCTCACATATTTTTTCACACCTTTTTAACTCCTCTAATATTTTTGATTTATCTATGTATTGTTTCATAATTTAATCTTCTTTCACTTTAAGCCCAAGTTCGTAGAAATACTTGGCAATTTCATATTCTGTTGTATTTTCGGTAATATGATAATCCCAAATTTTCTTTTCAAATAATATTTTTTCTTCCTGTGTCATAGTTCAATCTGCATTAATTGTTTCTTTTCTATATTCCACTCATAACATGCTTCGTCCATCTTTGTGAAAAGAGTATCACGTTGTTCTTTGGTGGCTGGTTTTACATTATCATTAGTCCATAATTCGGTTTTATCTGAAATTTTAAATTCCCCATCATTAGTAATTCCACAGTATGCTGTTAAATATTTTGTATAATTATGATTACCAGCATAAATAAATGGATAACCATCTTCACCTATTAACACATCACCTGGTTTGGCATCTTTGATATTCCATTGTCTAATTAATTCATTATCAAAATGTACAGATAATGTACCTCCTAAATAATGTCTTAGATAATAACGACAGTTGTCTATTCTCTCGACTTGATATATGCTATTATGGTTTTCATTAAAGATAATCCAATCACCAACATTAAACTTATGTAATTTACAATTTTTAAACCATTTATCATAGTTAGTTGCTGTTGGAATCCCATCAATAATAGGTTTCTGCTCATAGTATTTTTTAAGCCAAACTTGATTACCTTCTCTTGTTAAAGTACTATATCCATTTCTTCTATATAACCTTTCAGCATTACTACCAATTTTTGTTTTTAACCTAATAGTATGGCAATTCAGACTCTTAGCTACTTCATCTGCGACTTTAAGTATTTTAGTTCCAATTCCTTTATTACGATATTTTTCATTCACATAAAGTCCCGATAAATACAAAATATTAGGTTCATCTTTATATGAGTAAAAACTAAACCTTTGTAAAATGTCTTTATCATCATAAATTCCTTTCTCACTTTGTTTTTTAAGCCAATCTATACATTCTACGGCATTCTCATAACCTTTATTAGTGAATTCTCTAAGAAATTTTATTGTAGTTTTTATTAATCTTTCATTATTATTTTCTTCATTAACATAATGACTTTCCCATGATGGTTCACCTATAAGTTTAATTAGTTCATCAAGATAATACCATTTAATAACATCATTAATTATAAATGAATCTTTCCAAAATGAATCAGTATCTTTATGATAATATACTACAGCATGCTTTATGGTATCTTTACTTATATATTCAACCAAAATTTCTCGTTGTTCATCTGGTTCTTCTAGACCAGAATACCAAATATAATTTATATTTTTTTTCATAATGGTTTTTTATTGTTGTTACTTCTTATTTTTGTTTGAAATATTTATTTCCATAAGCTGTGCAATAATGAGTACCTATATCAATTCCCCATCTTATACTTTCTATATTGTTAAATGGATAATTACAAAATTGAAAGGCATCTTGATAATAGTAGCATCCTTTGCATTTTTCATTGAGCATATTAATTCCCGCTTTTATAAGAGTACAATATTTTTCAGCAGCAAAAGGTATTGATGCATTGATACCATGATATCCCCAATCGTCTATTTCAGTAATAATTACTTCCGTGTCAAAGTAACGTATAACATCTCCTACTTTATATCTCTTTGTCATTGTTTATTCTTCCTTATTTAGAAATTTTAATCATGTGAATATGTTGGATAACCGCTTATAGTAAACTTATTTCGTTTATATTCAGACAACGGATTTTTGACACCATTATCTTTACACCATTGCAGATACTCTTGTCTTGTGTATGTTTTATACTTCATTGTAGTTACTCCATTTTTGTTTAATACTATCCATGACTTATAAATCTTTTATTTTATCAAGTAATCCGCTTATTTCTTCTTTGTATTTATTGTATGGAATATTATTCAAAATCCATCGCAATGCTACTATTTGTTCTTTACTCGGCTTCCACATATTCTGAGGTTGTACTCTGCCTTTGATAGATTTAAGCCAGTTCACCATTCCATGATAATATAATGTATCGATAGCTGCTATTATATCCTTCACCATTTTTTCATCTGCTTCATTCCACTCTTGTTTTGGTTGTGATTGTACTCTATCTTTGAATGATTTGAGCCAATCGATAAGATCTTTTTGTAGAGGATTTTTTTCATCATAATAATCTTCAATTGCTGATATTGCAAAGAGTTTATAAGCATCATCCTTTTCGGTCCACACAGTAATTTTCTGCTCGATATTATTCAACTTTTTCTTCTCAAAGTCAAATTCATAACCAGCATCTTTCATCTTCATAAAGAGGATATCACGTTGGTCTTGGGTTGCAGGTTTTACTCCTTCTTTATAAGACCAATCACACGAAAAAGTGTCTATTAAAAAATCATTTCCAAATTTATCTATGCCACAATAAGCACCTACACTTTCTTCATCAAATATTCCATTGTAAATAAAAGGTTTATTATGTTTAGATACAAGAATATCCCCATTCTTTGCATCTTGGACGGTCCATAATCTTGCATTTTCATCAACATACTTCTTATTATAGTAAGTATCATGTCCATTTTGATCTAATAAAAGATAATCCAAAATACCATTTTGTTCTGATTCAACTTTAAGTATTTTAAACGGTTTACCACCATAAAAAGTAATCCAATCGCCTTCACAAAACTTTTGTTTATCCTCACTTTCTTGCAGTATCTTCACAATCTCCCCATTACAACATTTTAAACCTTGGTCTTTCAAGGCATCTTGTATATTGTTCCATTTTATATAGGAGCAAATAAATTTCTCCAAATCAATTTTTTCTTTCATTATTTTCTTTCTATATACTTTTTAAAGTCTTCAATTAACTCTTGTTTCGCAACATAATGTGGTATTATTGTACCAGCCACCCGTGTTGCTACTACATCATCAAGTTTATAGTTTAGAAAGTTTATAACTCTATCAATAAAAGCATCAGTACGGGTATATTCTACCTCTTCTTCACGTCGTCTTTTGTTTAATTTTGTATAGTCAACAAGATATGGATGATTAAATAAAAGATACACTTTCTCTGGTGTTTCCATAATTGAGTTATTCTGATTATTTAATAATTTTATGTTTACAATTTAATTTACATTGAATAGATAAACATTTTAAACAAATTTGTATTTCTATTTGAGGATATAAATATTGACCATAATATTGACAATAATTCATAATTAAATATAGTCTCTTTTTTGGTAACCTATCATAATTACAGCATTATCATTTTCATCAATCTCAATTCCTGTCTTCCATGGACAAATACTTCCTATTTCATTTTCAGGAATTCCAGATTCATAAAGAATATCATACAATGGTGCATTAGGACCATAATCGCTATAAAGTTGTATATGATGTGTCCATTCAGGATGTTCTTTACTTCTGTATTCGCAATGATTTTCAAAATACTTATATAGATTTTTTCTAGTGTTCTCAATCATTTCTTCTGTAATAGATTCATTAGCTTTATCTTTAAGTAATGTTCCCAATCCACACATTAAAAAAGAATGCTTTTCATTTAATGCTCCATTATCTTGGAAATGATTTCCAAATAGTCTTTTACACCATTCATCTGCAGCTAACTTACAAGCTTCATCAAATGTTCTACGAGGACCTTTTACAAGCAAAAAATCTTCTGCAACCCATTTAGACCACTTGTAAAATGATGTTTCCTTATCATCAATATCTCCATTCATATAATGATAATATTCATCATATTCTGGAGAATCCCATTTATATATATTGCAATCATGACCAGGAAAACATTCATAAATATATGTTTTAAAATAGTCAAAAATCTCTTGATAATAGTCGCAATGCTCAAATATATTCTCGAGCATTTCTTTAATTTTATTCATATCAACTTTGTCACTTTTTGGACAATCATTTACTAACTCCTCTATTGTATAATTATCAAATTTCATAATTCAAAAAATTAAAGATTTCATATTATTATAATTATTCATAAATTTTGTCTTATCATTATCTAACATTTCACAAACTTTATCTTTATCTGAACATACTTTATAATGGTAATCAATACATTCAACATTATCATTAATTCTTGATATTTGAATACTATTAATGAAATCTATTCCATATTGAGCTACCGTATGTTGATATTTTATTAATAATCCCAAATTATTATTTATAATGTTAAGAACATAATGAACATCTATAGATAATATATAATCATCATTATGTTCAATTACATAAATTTTATCTCCCGGATTAAGATCTTTAAATGCTTTCATAATTTGATAATTACTTTTGTACTGGTATCTAAAAGATAACGTTCAAGATATTTAATAACTTCATCTCTATCTAATGATGACTTATCTATTTTCCATTTTTTTATAAATGGACTAAATAAACCTACATAAAAATATATATCATAAACTTCTGGTTCTTCTCCTTCTGGATATTGACCTCTTGCAAATCTTCTAACAATCTTAATATACATAATTAATATAGTTAATCATTGTTTTGTTTTTCTAACTAATCTATAAATTCTGTTATATTTTCATATATAAACTCTCTAAGAATATTAATTGTTGTATCATTTAACTTCATTGTACTCATCTTTATCAAATCTATATTTAAGTTCTCGTAACCATGTAATCTCTTCAGTATAAGAAATCATTTTTTCTTTACCAATAAATTCTAATGCATTAATAATTTCTTGTACTTTACCATTATCTGCTGCGGTCCATTCTTTTTTTAAATCATTTTTGAAATAAGAAAGATCTACCATGAATATTCCCATATCTGTTCCTACTGCAACTGTAGTCTCTGTATTATAATCAGGGAGTGTTAATACTTTATCTCCTACTTTATGAGATTCACCACCAACTTCAAGTTCTTTATAAACTTTTCTAAACTCTACTTTCATATCATATTAAGTTTATTTAATTTAATGATCATTTTATAACAGGCGTCAACAAGATTATCAGCACCAGAGAAAAGTCCATAAAATGAATTATTTCTTTCATAATGGTCATAGGTTAATATCCATCTATTGTTTAATCCCTCTGTAATATTTATAATGTATTCTCCATCAAATATTTCTTGAGGAATAATATTGATCAATGCTGTAAGACTCCAACAAGGAATAAAAGTGTAACAACATTCGGGTTCTTCAAATCCATCCTTAACAAATGGAACATTACTAACTTTGCTCCCATCTTTTTTAAGAACATATATTCCATATCTGCTGTCTCAATTGGAATGCCTAATTTAATAAGCATTTCAGATTGTTCTTTTGATGTATAACTTTTAACCATAATATAAATTATTATATTTTATTATGAATTTTATTATATATTTCATTATATAATTTTAGCGCATTTTCTGACTTCATATAATCATATCCAGGATAATCCCTTTTAATTATCTTACATGTCTCAATATGATCTTGCATTGCCTTTTCAAACTTCTTAGAGTTTTCTTCTTTTTGTTTTTGTTCAATTTTTTGTTGTTTACGAAGTTTCTTTCGTCTTTTTGTAAATACACTCATATCATTTTATTTTCTTTTAATTGAACAATCATATCAACAGCTGCATCTATTTCATTTGATGATTTACTATATAATGGCGCAGAAATATCTTCAAATTTATATTCATATACCCACGAATTATCAAATGTATTATGAGATTCAAATACATATAAAATACCATCAATACTTATTGCTGATGGTAAGCAAGCTCGTAATGCTGCAAGACTCCATGCAGGAATGTCATCATCTAATTTCCAGTCACGTATAATCATTGGAAAATATGTAGGTTTTTCCTTACCGTCAGTAATTGAATATCCAATATGTTGATACCACATATCTGCACTTTCTATTGGAATGCCTAATTTAATAAGCATTTCAGATTGTTCTTTTGAAGTATAACTTTTAACCATAATATAATTTACATAATATGTAATAAATTCTTGTTAACTTAGGATCATCATGATTATTGATATATTCACCAAGTTTACGAATCATCTCTTTCATCATATTCCGTTGAAAATTTGATTAATGTCAATAGATCTTTTAATTTCTCTGAAATATATTCAATATCTGTAATATTAATAGTATCATACAAATCAGCATATAAGAATTCTCCAATATCTCCGTAATGAGTTGGTGAATTAATATCATTAGTGTTTTTCCAAGTTTTAATTATAGAAAGAATACTGTCAATTGTCTTTTTTTGATATTCCGTTGCTTTCATTATCTAACCACTCTAAAATACTTTTATAAGCTTTAATAACTCCTTCAACTCTTTTCATTACTTCAGGATGTACTTCACCATCAATAAGTAAATCCAATCGTTTATTAAGTTCTTCTTTTAAATCTTCTGTTAAATGTTTTTTACCTGTAGCATAACCTTTTGCAGTATATTCACAAGCAGCAGCATCTAAACGGTCTTCATAATATTCAGAAACTTTATCTTCGGCCCATTTAGCAATATGATGTGCAATATCGTACTCAGTTGGGTTATATGACCATCTATTTACCCAGTCTTCATAAAATTTATCTACTTCTCTATTAACTTCTAAATCTGTAAAAAGTTTTTCCATATTTTTATTATTTAAACTGTTGCATCTAACATATCATAACTTAATATCCTACCATCTTTAAATTCAATATTGAAATATCCAAATGGTGTTATATAAATTTGTTTTACATTATCAGTATTAATTGTTTCCCATATTGGATTATCAATATCAGCTATTTTTGCTTTCATATTTATTTCAATTTTAATTCAACTTCTTGTGGAGAATTCTCAAATGTCAATCCAGGAATATCTTGTTCCCATTCAACAAAAAATATTCCACCAGGAGCTTCATCATAAATCCAAAATACAGAATCATTTGCATTTGGATATATATCAGTTCCTCTATAATAATCAGATGGTTTAACAGGCTTTACATTACTTAAATGTATTGTTCCATCTTTATTTTTAGCTGCCCAATATTTCATATTATATTTTATTATTTTCTTTTAACTTTATCTTTCAAAATTTTATTCCAAAGCCTACGATTTTCTTCTGATTTATTTTTCTTTGAATGTTTCTCAGCATAAGATTCTAAAAGTTTTTTAAGTTTTTTTCTTTTATAAACTTTGACGTTCATATTTTTTCATTTTCTTTTAACCAAGTTATCATATCAAACACTGCATCAAGTAATTCTTCTCTTTCACTTGTGTTAATCATATCTCTCCAAGAAGAACTACCATCTTTATAAATTTTATAATTTCCATAAGCAATTTGATATACATTTACATCTTCAATTAAATTATATTTACGAATTTTAATTTTATATGTATACTTGCCAAATTTGTTCTCTGTTGTAAATTCACTTGGAAGAAGATTCATTAAAGCAGTAAGACTCCATGCTGGAATATATTTTTCATAAACATCATTCCAATTTAAATTGCCTAATTCATCTTTTGCCCAATTGACATCAGTTTTACCAACAGTTAAATGATATGTATTTTCGCCATAATCTTTCATTGATACATATGTCATGTCCGCAATATTTACATCAACCCCTAATTTAATGAGTTTCTTGCTTTGTTCTATTGTTGTACAAATTTTATTCATAATTATTATTTTTTTGGTTTTGTTCCTTATTCAATTTCTTAATGGTTTTACGAACTTCTTTAATTTCATTTTTAAGATCTTTAAGAATATCTTTATTATTTAAAATTTCATATTGATTACGCATTTCCCATTGATACTTATCAAGTTCAGTTTCATAAGGATCATATGAACTTTTCTTAATATTTTCAGTACCAAGCTGCCAATATCTAAATTTTGCCTTAAGATTTTGAAGTTGTTTATATGCTTCACTAATTTCTTTATATTTCATAATAGTTATTTTCTTTTAGCCAACAAACTATTTCAAATGCAGCATCAATTATATCATTATACCACGAAGTTTCAAAAAGAAAAGAATCATTGTTAGTTTTATAGCCAAAACGATATGTTTCTCCTTGTTTATTGAAACCTTTAACTTGATAAAATCCAAACCTATTATTATTTTCTATAATATGAAAAGGCATCAATCCTTCTAATGCAACAAGACTCCATGCAGGTAGTTCTCCATCATATTCATTAGCTGAGAAATTTGGGTTCTTCAGAAGAAAATCTTTTTGATATGGAACTTCATCGTAACCACCATCATACATTCTATCTGAAAAATCATAAGGTGCAATATATCCATATCTCATATCAGCACTATTAATATCAATCCCTAACTCTATGAGTCTCTTAGATTGTTTAAGTGATGTACAAATTTTAGTATTCATATTATTTTAAATTTTTACCATTATATCTATCATAACATTCATGTGATTGTTTAATATATTCTAAAGTAAGAATACATCCCCCATAATATTTTGTTTTCTCACCACCTTTATCATCATAATAGCATCTTGGGTTGCCATCTGGCCCCCATTTTAATTGAGAACAATTCATACAAGTTTTTTTCTTATTTTCTTGTATACTTTTCCAACGTTCTTTATCTTTTTTATTACTCATACTATGATATCTTCTACATAACACCATTTAATGATATCTGACATAAAGATAAATGCTTTATTCTTAATGTAGAATATTTTATTAATTTTATCATATCTACATTTATAAATATCTCCTGTCTCAAGAAATACCAAAATTGGCTTTGTATCATCTATTTCATCAGTTTCAGGAGATCTCCAAATACTGTTCAAATACTTCTTTACTTCTTCTGATTTCATAGTTTAATATAAATTAAATAAACAAAAACTATTAAACATATTCATTAGTTGGCTCATTTGAGCATTTAGTTTTTTCTCAGTTTTATATTTTTGAATAGCATCTTTACGAGCATCTTCAGGTAAATTGCAAAATTCTTGTAAACGATTTATCCAATCTTCATATTGATAAACCTTCTCATTTAACTTATCAACTTCTTCTCTTAAATCTCTATTTTTTCTTGATATTTCAACAAAATCATTTAAAAGCCTTTTATTTCTATTTTCTAAGTCTTTAATTTTATCATTATAAGATTTAGAAATTTCATTTCTTGTTCTTGCAATTATTTGTTTTCTTGTTTCTTTCATTTTATATATTTTTTATTTTATTAAGAGAATTAAGTTCACTCTGAAGGCAATTATTTAAATTTTGAATTTCTTCTTTAATATTTTCTATTCTTCTTTCTACTTCATTAATCCAATATTGTTTCACACCCTCTATAGAAGGAGCAACTTCACCAATAGTAGATTTATTTAACTTATATAAAACTAAATCAGGTTTATAACAAGTTGGATATCCTATGCATTGATGTTCCAAATACCCTTTAATTTTAATTACACTTTTAAAATCATTTCTTTTAATATCAGTAACAGTATGTTCAGTCAAAACACCCCATTCATTATAATTTAATGAATAGACCTTATCTCCTATTTGTAATTCACCAAAAGTTTTCATTTTATTTAAATATTACTTCGTTTAATGGCAATGTAAAAGTTTTATCTTCCAGGATTACTTCATCATACATATTAACTCCTATAACATTAAGAATATCACCCTTATATAAATCTAAATTTGGTGAGTCATTTCCAATATATTGGCATTTAATATTATTATCAAAAAGCCAATCCATAAATTCTTTAATTTTTTCTTTTGTAGTCATCTTGTCAAATTTTTAAGTTTGTAATAGAAGTCATTGTATTTTGACAACTTATCGTAAATAGCTCCCTTCTCACACCATTCACAAATTATGTTAATAAAATTTATATGAGTTTTTACAAAATCATTATCCACATTTAAATATATCTTACTAAGTAATATATTATAAAAAGAAACATCAAATCCAGGATTATCGTAATGATCATCAATATATAATTTTACATTTCTGAATAACTGTTTATCTACGTAATAATATTTCATGATGTGTATTTTAATTACATAATTAGGAATTTTTATGTTCCTTACATAAATAATATAGTAAAACTTTTGAAAAATTCACTTTTTCTTTAGTAAAACTTTTGAAAAATTCACTTTTTCTTTAGTAAAACTTTTGAAAAATTCAAAAAAAGGAGCTATTTAATTAGCTCCTTATTTTATTTTATATTTGTTATCTTTTATATATTAAAAGTCTAATGTTAAAATTTAAATAATATTAAGAAATTATTGAACTAACTCAAAATGGATTTGTAAATCTCTACTATACCCATCACACCTTATATATTGACAAATACATGGTGACATATAAGATGGTTTGCCAGGATTAAAACAACAACGAAGACAACGAGATTCAAACCTATTACTATCTAAATATTCATCAGAAAATCTTTCTGTGATCGCTTTGACTTTATATCCGAGTATGTCTAACTCTTCAGTCGATATTGTAACGTAATCCTTAGTCATTTTCATCTAAAAATTTACTTGTTTCATCAAGCTGCATTAAAAAATTATAGCATATATTTAATTCAGGATGGTTATGAGATGAATATTCATCATTATCATATCCTGATGCTAACAGATACGCAATATGAGATTCAATAATGTTAATCAAATCTTGTTTTTTTCCAATTAAATGTATTTCTTGCATATAATAAAAATTTAAGTTATAAGTTTAATCATTTTTACCAACTATTTTCAAGTTCAAATCACCAAACTTTTGTCTAAGTTTAGCAATCTCTTCTTTAGAATAATTACAAAATAAAGAATCGTTTTTTTCTTCACCCATTTTTGACAATACATAATTGAAACAATCAAGTATTATACATGATTCTCTTGCAGTTATATTAACGCTTTCAGATTCATTTTCGTAATCTTCATCTAAATTAAATTCACTTATAATGTCTTCATAAATTTCCTGTTCACAACATCCTCCATTATAAAATGATATTATGAATTCAAATTCATCTTTAGATATACGTTTATGAATATCGATATCTTCTTCGCCTAATTCAAAATGTTCATGTTCAATATATTTAATAAGAAGATGTTCAGCATTAGGATTACGTTTATATCTATCAGAACCAGTAATAGTTTTATCAACATCACCCATATATCTTCTATATGTAATCATATGATATTCATGGTCCCATTTATCTCCATTGAAAGGTTCATCATCTTCTATATATTCAATCTTGCCAGTTTCGTCGTCTATATCAAGTTTTAGTCTTTTTTCAAGATTATTATCCTTGATATACTTTTTGATAGCTTCATCTCCTCGTGCTACTATCTTAATCTTACCTTTATGAAATTCTGTGTAACTCATATAAATTATTCCCAAGTAATTTTCTTTTCAAGATATCCTTTTCCTTTACATTTATCGCAAATCTTATAATTCCAATATCCTCCCATCTTACCTTCCCAATGATCATGTTCAGGTACATAGTCAGTTTTCCATCTTCCTTCACCATGACAATTAGGACAAACTATACGAGTACCATCAAGTATCATTTCATGATGTTTGCATTTATCTTCATCATCAAATTTTTTGCCATCTTTAGCAATATATACTTCATATTCAACTGTCTTTGTTCTAACTTCCTTTTTCATAATGATTTATATTTTACTATTTTTTATTTTTATTATAAAAATGATGGAGAATTTCAATCTCCACCATCTGCAGCCTTGATATTGATTTTAGGAATCATCATAAACTTAATCTTACAAGTTTCTTTAATCAAATTCTTAATCTCATTTGTATCTTTGTAAGCCATAGGAGATTCATCAATAGTTCCTCTACATACTGTAGTTGAGTAAACATTCTTCATTGACTCTTCAAACTCCTTCATCGATACATTCTCCTTAGCCTTTGAACGAGACATCTTACGACCTGCACCATGAGCACAAGAATTAAGCCACTCAGAATTTGAAAGACCTTCACAAATTGCTACGCCATCTCTCATATTGAAAGGAACAAGCATCTCTTCACCTTCATAAGAACGAATAGCAGACTTTCTCAAAGTGTGATCATGCAAATCAATGAAGTTATGAGTTGATGTAATTGTTCTTACTTCCTTGATACCATACTTAAGAAGTAATTCCTTGATAATCTTCTGAACAGTCATATGATTATATTGAGCATAGAGTTGGCAAAAACACATATCACAAAAATATCCCTTAAGATTATCTCCATTCAAATATCCTTTAATATGACCTTCTTTTTTTGTTTCAAGATAGTTATTTAAATCATTCTTGAAATTCTTCATATTTTCATGAGTATTTAAATAATCTTTCTTGAACTCATTTGTGTATATTTTTATTTCATCTTTTGTAAGTGCCACATTTGTCTTTCCCATCCAGTACTTACAAACTTTTACTCCAAAGTTACGAGAACCAAAGTGAAGAGTAACACCAGCAAGTTCACCATCTTTCTGCTCATCATATTCGATGAAATGGTTACCTCCACCAACTGTACCAAGTGACTTATAGAAAACTCCCTCATCCATACCGAGTCTTTTAAGTTGCTCAGTAACCCATTTTTCTGTTACTTGATTAGGAAGATCCATAAGCATCTCAGGCCAATAGTTACGATACTTATTGAAGCCTGTAGTTAAGAACTTATAAAAATCCTTATAATCAATTATTGTCTTACCATTAAGATTGAATCCGAATGGTATTTTATTTTTAATACGACGTTCAAACTCTGCATACTTCTCAACAGGTATCTTCTTATCAAGAATCATCATAGATACAGAGCAACCTATATCCACACCTATGTGTTCAGGGCAAACGTAATTTCCAATAGTGGCAACAAGACCACATGGTCCGCTAGCACCCACATGTACATCGGGCATACAAACTACCTTCTGTCCTTCAAATGCCTTACAATTAATTATATCATAAACTTGTTGATAAACACCTTCCTCAATAGTGTCAGCAAAAATTTTTGCTATAGTATATTTTCCAACTAATTCTATCATAATACTAAAATTTTATTTCTTTATCACAATTTGGACAAAATACTGAGAATGACATTTCATCTCTGTATATATCTGAATTGTTAAACATAAATATTGTTTTACAATTTGGACAAGTCTTTACAAACTCTCCATTATCTAAGTTACCTATAATTTTAGCCATTATTGAAACTATTAAATAATTCACAATGTTTGCGACCAATCTCCATAAGGTGCATCATACTTCTACGAACATGATTCATTTCCCAAGGCAAATCAGAAAAGTTTCCAAAACTATCCATAGTTATTTTAATCTCTTTTCCCATTTTATCATTGGAATCTTTGTGACCAACGAAATAGAATCTATCCAATATAGAAGCATCTTTAGTTTCAACAATATGATTCAAGACATTTTCACGAATTTTGTTCACCTCATTAACATCCACATTATCAATATATTCATCATCAACAAAATACTGAAGTGTGGTATTTGTTACCTTTGGGATTTCAAGTACTTTTTCCATAATTTTTAATCTATTAAAGAGTCATATTATGCTATATTTTATTCTTCAAGTCCATTCATTACTGCATAGGCTTCTGCCCAACCATCAGCATGTCCAAGGTCATACATCTTTTGGAATAAATCTCTTAATATGTTTTCTAGGCTGGTTTGAGTATGAGATGCCAAAATAATATTTGAACGATGCTCATTATAAAAATTTTCAACTTTGATATTTGGTGTCATAATTATTTGTTTTACTTATTTATTTTACATATATAATATAGAACTTTTATCTAAAAATTCAAATATATTATATAAATTTTATTCTTTAAGTTTTGACCAATCACCTCCGCATCGACACCATTTCTTGGCGACTTCCATTGCGTAATACTTGTCATTCCATTTCTGATTTCCACATTCTGAAACAATATCAATATTTCCAAGTTTTGCATACCAATGTGTACCTCCAGGCCATTGAATAAATCTTACATCTTCAAATTTATATTCGTAAGGGTATTCAAGAGTTTCTTTATAAACTTCATCTTCATATTTAGGATGTTCAATTGCACAATAATAAGTAAGACCATCACGTAGATAAATTGCTCGTCCTTTATTGAACATCTTAATTCTATCTTCGTAAGTTTTCTTTTCCAATGAGCAAGCTGCTTTAAGCCAACTTTGACTTTTCAAATCCATTGTTAATTCAACAGCATTTCTCCAAACAGAACTAGAATGATTTTTACTATAAAGATATTTCTTACCATTATAATCTTTTTTGATACTTACATTATCTTTAAAATCATTGAAACCTTGTTCAAATTCACGGTTACAAATAATATTAAAGTGATCTATAATATCTTGAACAGATTCTGGTTTAAGATACCAAGTATTTGAAAATTTTACGAAGTGATACATTATTTAATTAATTTAAAAAGTTATTCTTCTATTATATTGTAATCGTCATCTATGGTCTAATTAAATTACTCTTTAAAAGAAATTTCCAATTAAATTTAATTATTTACATCCAAAACTTTATATGTTTCTGTAGTCATTCCGAAAGAGATTCTATACTTATTGTCTTTATATCCACAGTAGATAACAGTATTAGTGCCTTTAAGCTGAAGTTCGAATACGACTTTATTGTCCATTAATTTATTATTAAGACTCTTTTCGGCTCGTTTCAAGATCTCTTCAAAGAACCGCTTTACAGACTTGTCACCACGGTTTTCCCACTCATCATACTCATTGAGAATTCCATGCTGATATGATGGATAACCGTAAAACTTTACGATAACGAAATTGTGTGGATAAATTGTCATAGCTTTATTGTTTTTAATTACAATAATAATATAGTAATATTTTAAAAAAGTTCAATTAATTATGAATAAATATTTTTATATTGAAAGTATTACAAATGATAATTATATCAAATATGGGAGAACATATGTTCTCCCATATTAATTTAGATATTTTTCTCCAAATTCTTTACCTAATATTTCTAATGTTTTATTAATGTATCTTATAATCTTTCCTTCATCATTAATATCGTCAAATTTCATTAACTTAATATTGTTCTTAATGAAATTACAAATAGAAATATTTTCTTTATATGCATGCTTATCAACTAATGAATCTGCACTAATTAATGATCCTAAGAACATATAACGAGTCTCTTGATTGTTTAATATTGAATTAAGACCCATTACTTTCTTACAAAAATTCAGTAGTTTTTCATTACAATATAAATCATATGTCAATTGTTCTTGTTCTGTAGTCATTATTTATCCAATATGTTCATTTTAATATATATTTATTAGGGTTTTTCTTAATATCTTCAATAAGTTGATTACATTCATAAATAGTATTAAATTTTGTATAATTCCAATCATCTGCATAAACTACGTCAACATTAGCAGCAATATTCCATCCACGTTTAATGGAAAATCTTAAAGGAATTTTAAATAATCCCCAAAGCCAACATTTATAAATGTAATATTCTATTACAGTTTCTACATTATTTCCAAAAATATTTTTGGTTGAATATTCTGATTTTCCAATCCCAAAATCTATGAATTTTTTCATTTTACAATTTCAATGTCTCCATTAGGTCCAATAAAAACTAAATATCTACTACCATATGCATAAACAGTTTCATAATGAACACTATTTACATTTTGTTGATTATTATTTTCTGCATTAGCTGTTGAAATCATAATAGCAAAAAATACTCCCAAAATAAAAAATATCAAATGACTTAACCAATTTTTCTTAATCATCATAAAACGCTCCTATAATTAAATTAATCAATATCCACACAGGCCAAAATACTAAGCTTATTAATTCAAATATGGATAAGAACGGTTGATAATTTGCATTCCATTTATCAGATTCATAATATATCTTGCTTTGATAATTTGGAACACCATTCCGCCACTCACATGTCTTATACCATAATCTACCATCTTCTAAATTACAATCCTTTTCGTTATTCTTATAAAACAATTTTATAAGAAAATTTTTAAAAAAGAATTCTGTCTTATTAAATTGATAGTCATCAAAATTCACATATAATAATATTCCAACTCCGAAATATCCTATCAATGCAAATATATAAATTAATACAAATAACATATTCATAATATCTTAAATTTATAACTTGTCAAATTATCAGTATGATTAGAATTAGTTTCTGCTTGAATATCTAACTCAGATTGAACATAACGCCATTTTTCTTCCCAATTAACTAATCCAAGTTCAGTTTCAATGTCATCTCTAAACAAATGAACAATTGTATTATTAAGCAGTTCTTCAATAATTCCATATTTGGGAACATGACAATTGTATTTTAAAAATGCTGTTCTAACTGAAGCATCCATCTGAACATAAAACCAATTATCACGATTAAAAGGAATTTCTGTATATTCAAATTTCTTATCCTCAGAATTCCATACTTTACGAAAATATTTTGTCTGCTTAATCATTTTCATTAATCTTTTTAATTATTTAATTATATTTTCTAATACATATTTGATACCATCATTCATTACTTCTTCATATTCAATTTTTCCATTTTCCCATGGACAATATTGATATATTGGTTCAAAATTTGTTCCTGTAATATTATATATATTGTAAGCTAACATTTGAAATCCTACATGAATTTCACATGGAACAACAGTAACTAAAATCTGATGCGTATTTTTCAACCATTTATGTACTTCTTGTAATGACGGTGCAGAATATTCACTATCAAATTTATTATGATTGAAATCGTAACCATAATTAGAAGCTTCACCACGAACAAGATAATACCAATATGTTTGTTCGGTAAAACCTCTTTTCTTCAAAAGCTTTGCAACATCTTTAGAAACTATGTCTTTACTTGTCATATTGTTTTCAAATGATTGCTATTAATAAAATTATTAAAAGTACTACCTCCATCAATTGATGCTACACCATCTTTCAAAACCTCAATGTTTATCTCATTATGAAATGATTGTAGTCTCAATAGATTTTTAATAGTTTCTTTTACACAATAATCTCCTGCTAATCCACAAACTACCAAATCTGTACTATAAATATATTGAGATTGATTCAACTCATTTCTTACATTAATAATTGCATCCTTTTCATTAAATGTTGTATATGTAAAAGCTCCATATTCTTCAATTTCATCTGCATTACCTTTTTTAAATACTCTAAAAGGTAAATCATATGTTATACAAGTATCTATTAGTGTATTAGATATTCCAGATCCTTCACTAAATTGAATACAATGAGTTGGCCATATTCCACCATTTTTCTTAAATGAACAATGATCAGGACTATGCCAATCTACAGTAAACAATACATCATTTATATCTTTATAATTATTTTTTATATAATTACAAATAACATTTTCAGCATCTTTAGCATTAGGAACTGCTAAAGAACCATAAATAAAATCTTTTTGAAAATCTACAATAATAAGGGTTTTCTTCATAATTAAATATTTTCATTAATGTTATATTCAATACTTATTGTGTCTTTAGATAATGGAGAATATATTTTAATAATATTACACTTATATTCATTATTATATTTAAGTATCAAAATTTGATCTGTTATATTCAAACGATTACATGATTTTAGATGCTTCCACCTATTAAACAATGAAGTTTCTACATCTTGCAATGTAATAAATTTTTTATCTCTAAATATTTTTTTAAGAATTCCACCAGACAATATAACTGGTATATAATATGGATAATTAATCGTACTCATAATTAAATCTTTTTAAATCCCCAATCGTCTACATAATACGTATCTTCATTGATCTTAATCAAATCTGAAATAGAGACTGAAACATCTGTATATCCTTCAGGCTTTACTCCCTGAAATTTTATGTATATATTATCAAGATCTGTATCATCTGACTCATACTCATATACCTTATGATAATTATTCATATCGAACTTGAGATTATATTTCTCAAGCCATTCCCAAGGACTGAATCTGTGATAATGAAGTTCTGGAGAATAATTAAGCTGTAAGATCTGAATTTTTGCCATTTTAACTATGTTGTGGTTACATTATAAATATAGTTAAAACTTTAAAAAATTCAATCTTTAGATGAGAAATATTCATCAAAATTATCATCATCAAACCAATAATAAATAGAATCTATCAATTGTTTTAATGACTCTTGTAATTTCTTATCAGTAAGTATAGATTTAGTTCTTAACCAAAAACATCCATAAGGGTCCCCATCAGAAGAATCAACTACTATTTCCCAATTATTATCAGAATAGTTTCTTGCGACTACTCTACCCAACCTTGAAAGTGTTCCTAAATCAGTACATCTAAAAAATATCCAATAAGGATGCTGACCATGGCCTTCACATGATTCATATGTTTCTACGCCAGGCAATTGATTTAATACACGACATAATTCTATACATTGTTCATCCATTCCTTCAGGACACCAACTATAATCATATTCTTTTATTTTCATATTAATAAGCTACTATAGGTTTATCATAATTATGTATAGCATTTATAAATGCAAATATTTCTGATGGTGTAGCCAATCTAACATCAGCGCCATAACAGAAATTTCCATATCCTGTAGACTTATATAGTTTACCATCTACAAATCCTAATAATTGAGTATATCCATCTCCAGTTATAAAACCACTGTGAATGAATACTCTTTCTGCATCACTATTATAATGAGCTTCAGGTGCATTCCCTAATTTATATAAGAAACATGCATTACCAAATTCACTTGTTTTCATTTTTCTATTATTTCAAAATTTTTATTAAAATCTTCTCGTGTTCTGGCAAAATATTTACCATCTGGATTATCGTAAAGAGTCTCATATAATACAAGATTCTTAATCCATTTGCCATCTTGTTTAAACATAAACTTATCAGTTACTATTCGATAAGGATTTCCTGTTTTCTTGTGTATATATTTCATAATTATTCTTCATATTCACTTATATATTTTGATGGTATATTTTCTAATGTAAATAAAGCATTTTTATTAGTATATTCTGGATCTCCAAATAATTTTATTTTTTTAGAATGATCATTATTAAATTTTTTTAAATCAATTTTTAATATTATAAAATCTTCTTTATTTTTTAGTCTTGCTTGTAATCTACCAAATGTTTTTATTGTATTTATATTCGTATTAGGACTCCATAAATATATTTTATAATCATGATTAATTGACTCAGATGAATTTTTTGGAGTTAATCCATATTTTTTTATTTTATGATAATTTGATTTAAATGTAACATGATAAAGAAAATCAAAATCATAATTTTTAATTTCTTTTGGAATTCTTGCTTCTATACATAATGAATTATTTTCTTGTTCACTTTGAATAAAATAATTTCCAAAATTCATTAATGATTGAAATTCTTCTGAATTTTTATTGAAAGTATCATTATAAAATATTTTAATAATATAATCTGATAAAATATCAATAGCTTCAATACCTTTTACTTTACTTAATAATTTATAAAATATATTTGAAGTAGTTTTTATAGAATCTCCTAATCTTTCATAAAGTACTTTTTGATAAAACCAATATGATGGAACATCATTAAATATTTCTGAATATTTATAGTGTTCATAAAATTTATTTTCATCAATATAATTGTTTGATTCTAACCATTCTTCATAAGTTTCAAATAACCATTTATCTAACTTATCTTTATTATCTAAATTAAAATAATCTAACAATAAATCTTCATCTATACTATCTTTTATCTTTTCATCTTTTAAATATTCATTTAAAGTTTTCATAATTATTCTTTATCATCATTATTATATTTATGACATTCATTTCTATATTCTTTACTATTTTGATATTTTTCATAAGTATCTGTATAATTATACTTTGCATTTCGTATAGTATTCCAATAAAACTTTTCCATAATATTATTCTTTTTTCATTTTTTGTAAATCTTCTTTCATATTATCAAAATCTATGTCTTTAAGAATTTCAAAATCACTTAATTGATCTGTTTTTATATAGTCCCATAAATCACCATCTTCAATACAATTACATATATCATCTATAGCTCTATTATAACCAGAAATAAATTCTTTATTAAATTTTTTATCAATAGCTTCTAAGACTTGCTCGGGAGTTGGAATCATTTTATTGATTTCTTCTTGCATCTCTTCAATAGTCATAGTACTTCCATCTTTCACAGAATTTAATTCATAAAATTCTTTATCAACTTGTTCACATATCCATTTTATAGATCCATCTGGCAAATGTGAATCAATATTAGCATCATATTTAAATTTTGATATATTTTCATTGTATAAAATATATACTAAATCACCTAATGCATTTTTTTGAATATCTTTTACTGTATATTCAATTTTCCCATTTGTTATAATATCACCTTTATTAAATTTCATACTTAAATAATTTATGTGATTATGTTTTAATATCTACATTATCTGGTCAAGTTCACCTTATTACTATTAAGGTATGTAAATATATTTTAATTTAATTCCCAAATTTTTGGATTATATAATTCATATTTAGTAGTTTTAACTTTTTCTTCATTAGGATCACCTTTATCGTAAAGAGAAGCTTCATCTTCATTCATTTCTATCCATTCTTTATATTTTCCAAATAATGTATTATGTTCTTCACAACCGTCACCTTCTTCACAATGTTCATCCCAATAAGCAAATATAATATTATTATCAGTTGGTTCCCATTCTTTTGAAAATATGATGAGATTAATAGATTCATCTGTATATAAACGCCAAAATGTTTGGGCTTTATCTTTGTGAGTTGTTATATAAACTGGCAAAAATTGTTTAATTTCATCAAATGGTTTTGCTACAATATATAATTTCATAACTATTTAAATTTAATAATTTTTAATTTGCGATATTCAATAAATTTATTAAAAAACTCAATAGCTTTATCTTCATCAATATCCAAAAATGAATCAAATATATAAGCAACATCTCCAATATTTAAATCCATTCTTGTTTCTTCATCTGAATCTCTAAATGTAATTATATCATGTAATGAAGAATTATGAACATATGTTGCTGAACATGTATCTTCATGAAAATATTTAGATTCGTTATCTAAATCTTCAAGTAAAATGTTAAATTCGTTATCTGTCATAATTATTTATATTTCATTTAATAAATCTTTAAACTTTTTCATTAATGAATTATATCTTATAGATACCATACCACTGTATATTATTTCTGTCTCTTTATCAATATGCTCATCTAACCAATTATAAATTTTATCTTTCTCTTCTTGTGTCATAATTTATGTAATGATGAATCTGGTTCTAAATTTCTATAACAATAACCAAGATAACAAAATAAAGACCCATTTACTAATCTACATCTTTTACAAGTATCGGATTTTTTATTTTTTGGTTCCATATTCTATACCTTTTAAATACCAATAATAAGCTATTGATTTATCGCTTAAAAATTGGTAACTCTTATCTTTAATAGCTTCATTAAATAAATGTTCAAATTTTCTTTTTTCTTCTTGTGTCATAATTAAGCATTATTAAGAATTGCAAATACTTTTTCTAAATGTTGAATTGTTACATAACGAGAATCAAGTCTCTTTAATATCTTTTCAATCAAACCTTTTCTACATTCTTCTTGTGTCATATTTAATTATAATTAGAATAATTTATGTGAATTTTCAATAATTGATTGTGTTTCAGAATCAAATATATCAAGATAATCTGCTTGTCGTTCAGTGCATCTTTTATATTTTGAACAAGCTTTCCAACAAGGAGAAATAAACCAATCTCTGCTTTCACCATCATCATTTTCTTTATCGTATATTCCACATACGGCAATACCATCATATCCAAACGGTATTTCTCCTTCATCATTTACATTTAATAAATATTCATCAATAAACATGCAAGTACGACAAATTTCTTTATTATTATCAAAATCTAATCTTTTTAACGACATACTTTCATATTATTTATTGATTTTATTATATAATTCTATTAATGCTTCTTCTCCTAATATAACATTATTACCACATAATCTAATAGGTTTTAGTTTATATATAGGTTTAATTGCATTATAAGATATTTCATATATCTCTATAGGTATTGTATCTCGTGTATATTTTTTAGTAAACACATCACCAAGTTTAAATTTGCTTTCCATTATTCTTTTATTATTTTAAAATCTTATTGTTTCTTTCTGTTTATTTGTCATTGTTATTACTTCCATAACTTTTAAAAAAGTTGGTCCAATGTGCTTCATAACCACACAATTTGCAAATACCTTCTTCACAATTATGATATACAAAATGTGAATCATAGGTATCACTATTCAACTCTTTTTTACAATTTGGACATATTATCATAACTATTTCCCTTTCATATATTTTTTGAATTGTTCAAAATATAAACGTGACTTATCTCGTTGATTTGAAGTCAACATATTATCCTCAATCCAATTCCATGCCTTATCAATAACAGCATCAGCACGAGTGTACT
>Ga0247611_10000298_pt1 | contig 101232 bp, 163 predicted proteins | sample 177DNAGHGhighgp2_FD_192422 | JGI IMG/M metagenome (GOLD analysis project Ga0247611, IMG submission 192422) | Sheep rumen microbial communities from Palmerston North, Manawatu-Wanganui, New Zealand - 1770 DNA GHGhigh gp2 | ecosystem: Host-associated > Mammals > Digestive system > Stomach >... | reverse complement strand
TTCCAATATGGTGCGAAATGTGTTACCTTTTGTTATTCTTAAATCACTCATAAATTAAAAACTGAATAAAGGTGTATCATCTTGTATTGAATCTTCGTCCTTATCAAACCACTATTGGCTGAACAAAGGCATATCGAATAATTCAATCTGTTTATTTTTTTCTTTTGCAGCTGAGACTTTAATCTAGTACAGTTCTTCTCTATATATCATAACCATACACAAAGCTATCAGACGGTCTACGTTCTTTATACCGTCGTTCTCTATAAGCTCTTCAATTAAAGGTTCGCTGTATATTCTCTCTAGATTAGGGTGTCCGGGTTCATATTCCTCCATAAGCCATTCTAGAATTAAACCCTCACCATACGCTCTAATCTGTTTTGTCATATGACATCCTTTACGACGCTACACTTTACTGTCCTTGAAAACTTCTGTGATTATCTTATCAGGTTGATCAGCTAATAAGTAATCGCAGTGTTTGTTTGTAAAGTATGGGTATATACCTTTACGTTCATTCTCAAATAACAATCTCGCGTTATAAAAGATTAAAAGTTTGCGTACATTCTCATAATATTCTTCAGCAGTATCCGGTCTACCTGAATATTCTGCCACTATAACATCATTCCAGGCTTCTCCAGCTCTTACACGTTTAAATATGAATGTAGATCCCAACGAGTTAGTAAAACTCTCATCGTGATCGTAGGGATCACACCCTCCAATGTATAATCCAAACGGAGGATCTGTTATAGGATACTCCCATATCACTATACTACCTTTGGGTTTATCGTCCCTCTTTAAAGGATACTGCGTTATATCTCCAGTTTTCTTTTCTGTGGCTACTACACGTCCGTTTCCATCCCAGCTTAAATCTACTACATGTTTCATGTTTTTAAGCTTCTATGACGTCCTAATTCTACTTAGTTGATCCATTAGAAGTTTACGTGGAAATATGTTCTTACCGAGCGTTAAAACAGCTTCTGCAGGCTTTATAGGACGCTCAGATATAAACCTGTCTATGGATTGTTGCGTTGCACCACCATTGCGCACTTCATTACGTTGTGCAATAAGACTTTCTATAGCCAACTCTTTATAACTATTTCCGTCCTTATCCATAAACTTGTAATTGCCTTCATCATCGTACCCCTCCATATTAAGATACATTGGTGAAAAGTAACTACACTATGTATTGTCTGCCCCTTCATCCCAGATATTGGGGAAACTTAAAACGTTAAACGCGGCAGGATTGTAAAATATTTGCTTTAGTCCATCAAACTATCCACCTTCAGTTCCACCGGTACCCATCACGAGCATCAAACCAAACGCTTTTCCGTCATCATCTTCCATAGACGGTTGGGCTACACGCCAAGCTGTCTCTAAATTTGGAAACTTACCACCTTCTTCGAAAATCATAAGTTTTCCACGGGTACCGCGAATACGTTCTACGTCATTCTTTAACGTCATACCTTGAATAGTAGACATATATCCTTGTTCAGTTTCCTTGCCAAACTCATCTTTTACTTTGAATCCAGAAACCCTTTCCATTCTAGTAGATGTAAGACGTCGTTTCGACCACTCGGTATTCTTATCAATAAAGTCCATAATTTCCCAAGCTTTAGTAAGCAGTCCGTCACCAGTTAAAAACTTTTGTTCGGAAGCTATAGCAAAGTTTTTTGACTTTTCGATCAACGCATAATTACGTACAAGCATCGATGACGCTTTAAAACTAAAACCTTTTTTACGAGCTTTTAGAACAGCGAGATGTTTACCTTGCTGTTCTGCCTCATCGACAGCCATAAAAAAGTAATAATCGCCATCCCACATCTCAGGAAAATCGAAAATTCTTTCTCGTCTTATTCTTACATTTCCTAATTTGTCCGTGTATCTAGTATCAACACGTCGAATAATGGGACTGTAATTCAAATAAAAATAATGATAACCTGTAATAAAGTCTCCATCTGGAGCAACATACCCGTTCAGACATCTGTCTGTCTCACGCTCCCAGTATTGTATATAATCAGTAGTCCCTCTGGGAGCTAAAGTATAACAGCCGTGTTCTGTGAAGAACTTGGCCGCTTCACAAAATTTCGAACTATTATGTATCTTTTTATTAAAGTCTACCATAAATAACATTAGAATAACAGACTATCAATCATTTCCTCGACACTGACACCATGTTCCTCAGCCAGTCTAGTAAGAATCTCATTAATAGCATCAACGGCCTTCCGAGAACTATCTATCGTAACACCCATAGCCTCAGACAATCCTTCATAGTCCTTATCTTTCAAAGCCTTCAACAAAGCATTTCTACATTTCTCTGTGTCTACAAGACCGAACGTAAAAAGGTTGAAAAACTCCATCAAGCCGTCTTTATTCTCTTCCATAATTTCTAATTTTCAGTTCAGTATGTTGTCATGTTATGACAACTCATCATTCTTCCCATCCATCTCCATAATCTTCTCCAATGACTTCACACTGTCAGGCTTATTCCAAGTATTTCCAAACACGCTCCCCATCACCTGCATCACTCCATAGTCAGGAACTAGTATCTTATCAACATCCTCAAACACTCTCATGTTTAGGACATTCAGATATAGTTCCATAGCTATTTTCTGATTCTTCAATAACAGTCTATTGTTGTCACTAAGCTCGTAGAACTTTTCAGAGTTGATAAATTCCATTAGCTTGATAAGCTTTTCTTTTAATTCTTTCTGCTCAACGATGAGCCTTTCTTTCCAATCTTCCATAATTTTTATCTCAAATTCTTTGTTATTTTATTTTGGTAAAAGACAGTCACCGAAGTGACTGCCTTTTGTACATACCTATTACAATAACTCAGTTAATAACTGAAGCAAGCCTTCTTTCTGTCAGTCATGTCATCAACAGTATCAGAACCAACTCTTATGACTCTAATAAGCCTGTTTACATCATCAAAGACATAAACATTAAACAAGTCTTCGAATTTGCAAGATGGAATCCTTAGCACATCTGACCCTGTATCTATGACTCGACATATAGTGGTGGCATTATCAGTAAAACCAGAATGACTTAGCAATAGATAAAGCTGGTCTTCGTATTTAGAAGAATATCCAATCAAGTCCGCATGATAATGACCACACATATATGCTACAAATATACCTGCATCGCTGAATGTTTCGTTGATAGAAATATTGTTTCTATAAGTACCACTTACAGTACCTGCATGTTTAAAGGCATTGATAATGTCTTCCACTATAGTTTCTGTAGTGCCGTCATACTCATGCCAGACAGATGCACTATACCTCTGATAGAATCCCTTGTTATTTGGTCTTGGAGTCAATTCTGGCTGATGACAGGCTACTATAACATGAAGATTGTTGGTTGCAGCATCTTTAAGAGTGCTAATAAACCAGTCAATTTGTTCCTGTGTATATTCTATGCTTGGCCAAATTTCAGCATCTGTGTCATACTGATTCAGAACTATTACACGGAACTTATTCATGAAATCTTGATAGTAATATAGTTTGCCAGTAGGAGTATCCATATTCAGATTCTCATACATCTCTGCCCTTGTGTTGTAGAATGTTTGACCATAAGTAGGACTTCCACTCTTCAAGTCATTCTGAGTCTTTTCATGATTTCCTACTACCTTTAAGAGTTTGGTATTGGCATCTACTGTCGGCATAATGTAATTATAGTGAGCCTCAATAGGAAGTGTCACAAAGTCACCAGTTAACACACATGTCGTAACTAAAGAATCAAGATAACTAACAAAAGTATTGAAGTTTCTCATCCTAACAACATCATCGTGAATATCACTGATATGGGCTATCGTAAACTTCTTGTCAGAGTTACCACTGTTATCTTCAGATGACTGCCTTGAATGCTTTTGCGCAGCAAGTATGTTATTGAAGGCTTCTTTGTTACGCTCAATTACATCATAGCTGTCATAGTTGAATAATCCCTTACTTACTTTAGGAATGATATGCAAATGCTTCCACTCACTTATATCTATAGTAACATAATCTTGTCTGCCTATGAAGAGGTTAAAGTAACTTCCTTTAGGTATTTCTATATTGTTATTACCACTCGCAAAGTTGATGAAAGTACCATCTTGCTGATAGAATACCACACTAACCCAATATATAGGGTCTGTAAAAACAAAATAATCTTTATCAGCATAAGTAATAGCATTACCCCTGATTCGCTGAGTCATTGAATTATAAGAACCATCTGGTCCTATTCCTCCTTTAACAGGTGTTATATATAACTCATCGGGTGCTTTTTCCTCTAAGGCAGACACTTTAGTAGATAATTCCTGTATGATCTCTTCATTGGGGTCTTTAATGATAATGGCATTGGTCAATTCATCCACAGGTAGTGCAATACTACTTGTAGAATATGTACTCTTCTCAATACATATAATAACATAAGTGCCCGCAGGAACGGTGTATTTCTGAGTCCAGTCAGTATATGGAACAGTTACTGAACCGCCTTCTTTTTCCGAATAGCCAATGAGAAAGAACCGATAAGCATTGCTCTTAGTAGTTAGGAGAGCTTCCTTCTCAAAGTAGATTCTTGTTTGGTTAGAAATTCTCCTATAATTCATATATGTACTCGATGTTGTACCATAGAAGAAGTCGCCAAATAATATACCACCTGGTTTATTGACAACGGCATTGATAGCCTCTTCCGTCTTAAACAAAGGACTATCAACTTTCTTGGTGATGACAGCCTCCATAACACCTGTAGTAGTTATGGCAGCACCAATATCGCCAACCCAAAAATTCTTAGCCCCACTTTCAGTTACCCTGATAGCTAATTTGGCATCTATGTTTCCTCCTAAAGTAGCTGCGCCATAAAGCTGATACCTACCATGATTGTCTGTAGTAACGTTGCGAAGGATAAACTCATAGACACCTGGTTCAAGAACAATGTCATTCAAAGCAGATGTAGGAATACCAGAACCAGCAGTCACGTTAATCTTTCTTCTAATCTGAAGGTTATTCTCAGAGATAGCAGATATAGCTTCATCATTTACGCTCTTCCAGTTTGCAACAGTAGCAAATGTGGCATTAGCAGTAGAATTTTGCAAGTATCTATATTGCACATACTGTGAGGAATCCACGCTTAACTTGGTAATAGTCCATGAAGTATAAGTAGTAGTATCTCCACTTACTTCAACGTAGTATACCACAGAAGCCCAAACATTAGCAGGCAATGTTGTGAAGGCACTTAGCTGACTTGCATTGTATGTGCCACTGACAACACTTGGCGCACTGTCAAGTTCGGTAGCTCCTGAAGGTGCGCTTTCCAGACCTGTAGTCTTAACAACTCTATATACAGCAAGAATTTGGCGAATAAATTTAACACTCATTCCTCCACTTCTTTTGTCAGCAGGAACATTTGCACCGTTTGTACCAAGAGCTGAAGCCAAGTTACTGTATTGCGTTGGACTATCATTGACTATATGATTTGAAGAAATGTCATATACATCATCTCCTGCTCCCTGTACATTGTTTGCATAATAGTTTGTACCATCATAGAATACTTCCATTACCTCACCAGCTATCCATGAATTAGAAGCAGATGCTCTTGAGCCTTTATAATACAAAGGCTTTGCGCCAGTTCCACCAATATTTAACGTAGCATTTGCAGCAGTATTGGAATTAGTCATTTTGACTTTCATCGAACCACCTACTATCAGAGTATATTGTGGCGCACTGATTTCCTTTGCTGCTGTTCCCGCTGCTGTGCTACATTCATAATAGCCAACCAATGATAAAGCATTATCCCCAACAGTTGATATTTTAATATGGGATTTTAGGGCATCTAATGATGTTGTTTCGTTGCCAGCTGTTATTATCAGGCGGAACTCTGTGTTAGCTGCTACCTGATATTGTGTTACCCAACCACCTGAACCAGCTTCGCCTACTGTTATACAATAGAATGAATACCCGCTATCTGCTGTTATCTTCACATTCCTACTGTACTTAAAGTAATTCAAGCTCACGATGCGCTCATTCATTTTGTAACTGCTGATACTGCCACTATCAATATTACCATTAATAAAGATACCTTCAACCTCACTCTCATCCCTGCGTTGTAAATCAGAGATTTCACTTGAAAGGCTCTCAGCATTACGAATAACCAACTTCATCTTGCCCGCCTGTGTAATAGAAGCATTAATATCGCCAATAGTTATTCTAGTAATAGCCTTATTCAGTTTAAAACCTCGTTTTACGTCTATTCTTCCTTGTGGGCTTATAACGGGGGCATCTGATGGAGTGAAATAGAAACTAAATGTCCCCTGATTATTAGCATCTACATTCTCAACAGTCATCTCATATACACCAGCAGGAAGATTCAGATAAAAAGTATGTCCACCGTTTCCTACTGTAACATCCCATTCTTCTTCAAATTGAGTGGTAGCCAACTTTTGTACATTGGGGTTTTCAACCAATTGCCAGTTTCCTGGTTGTAGGAATGGGTTAGGTGTACCAGTAAGCGCAGTTCCTGTATATATGTATTGAACGTACTTATTGTCAGAACTCTGTATGTATTTAATACTCATGCCACCCTTCTTATAAGCAGTAGAAAGAGCAGCCATAGCAGTCAATGCAGCAGAAAGACTAGCGTAACTATCACCAGTATATACCGACAAGTCAAAGGCAGAGCCATCTTTGATGATACTATCAAGCACCCCACCTGACTGGACAGGCTTTACACTTCCAGCAGTAGGCTCCTCATCCACTCCAGGAAAGTCATATTCTGCAATCTTCTTCCACTCACTATTCTGGTACATCCAGTCAGTATAGCTTGTGGAACCTTGTTCACGGTATATCTTCTGACTATCGGGAGTAGCAACCACGGTATGGTCAGCAACAACTATTACCTCACTCCCATTTAGTAGGGCTATAGTTGTATCTTGAGCATCGAGCCTCTCATCAATAGAACTTTCTAAAGCTTGCCCTTCAGTTTTAGTGTACCCGTCTGTAATTCCATAACCACTAAGAGTTGTAGCGGGCTATTGTGCAGTAGCTCCTGCAGCAGCTCCAGATCTAATTGTATCAAGATCCAGAATGTTATCCTGTTTGCTATTTAAAACATCATCTAGCTGATTAAGAATTTCTGAAACATTTGTGCCAGCGTTATTAGAGTTAACTAGTTCATTTACAGCATTAGCATCAAGAATGTCTCCTGAAGGATATGGTCCAGTATCGCCAACATGTACACTGATATCACGCCTTATACCAGCATTGTTCACTACAGAAATGTTTGTTTTAGTCTTCTTCATATAAATTGTATATATAATTAATTCTATTCATCCAACCTTTCAACCATTTCTTTTGTGACGGGTTGGCTTTAACTATAGCGTTGAAGTGTGCAGCTCTAGCATTATATACTTTAGTAAACAGTTCTTTAGGATCTGCGTTATTTACAGCAGCAAGCGTCTTAGGTCCTACTATACCATCTGCGGTAACTCCGAGTAACTTTTGTACTCGCTTAATACCTATACCTTGTCCTGACGCCCACACCCAGTCTACAATCATATTAGCTACATGCTGATTCTCTATTAAATCAGCTTTCCATTTAGACCAATACATTGTATGTACTATATCTCTCCACTCCTTATAAGTGATGTTCTTAAGATCAGTACTGCTAGGAGTCTTACGGCCTTTGTATTTGCAATATGTACGGTATGTTCCAATTGTGACGCCTATCATCGTTGCGCCGCCTTTATCAAGTGGGTCATTTGCCCAACCTGTTTTCTTTGCTCTCATGAAAGCCTGTTCTATAGTCTCTCCAGCTTTCATATTTATTCCTGCTTCCCATCTAAATAGTATAGGAAGGTATTTCTCTATATTTGCCATATTACATTTCGTATAAACCTATAGTACCGCCTCCTTTAACTCGACCTGCTTCTATTTGCTCAGCTTTAGCCTACTTCATTGCTATGTCTAGAGATTTTACTATATTACCTACATCCTTTAATATTCTCGTAACCTTTATAGCAGTATCTATATCCATAGCTACACTAGAGTAGTCTTGTAATGCTGCTATAAGTCCTTCTGCGGCTGTCTAAGAAGCGGTAAGTAATCTGGTCCCTGGTGTTTCTTGGAACTCATTAAATCTTCTAGCAAGCTCTTTTACTTCTTCAGAAGGTACGTAATTCTCATCCTTGAAAACGTCCTTGGCTACAATCTGCGGTCTCTTATCAGCAGGATATGCTTCATAAGGAGTATTCCACTTATGTAGCCAAATCACGTATTCCATCTCCTTGAGTGCTTTAGACTTATCTTTGGCATTATTATAATGCTCCTTAAATGGAGGTATTGCCATGTCTTCTACACTCATGCGAATCTTATTGCCCTATATATCGAACATAATCTTTTAATACCCTAGCTACCATCTTATACATATGCTATACTAAATAGCCTATTAAGTATGCTGCATCCTCACTGTCTTCATCTATATCATAGTATGCACAGACGTGAGACTAAACATGCTTAGCTTCATGTATAGCTGTACTAACAAATTGGCTTGCAGAAGTAGCTTTCGATATACATACAATGCTCATCTGATAATCAGTATTACTAAAAGTAAATCCAGTGTTCTTATTTCGTAACACCTTAAACGCTCTAGCAATATCTTTCTCAGGACAATCTAACTATAGTAGAGAATCTTCAATCTCTACAAAGTCGTCTCTATCCACATTATAGTATATTAGGACATTCCATTTACGATTACCTAATTTTATATATTGAGCAAACATTAGTTCATCTCCTCCCAGTTTATGACAATGCCTTTACGACACATGTCTGCATACCACCTATTAAACGGTAAACCATCATAGCCATCAGGATCGTCTATTACATCTTTAATGTATAAACATAGGTGAACATCATCATTTGGTACTGAGGAACCTAAATAATCAGCTCTACACATATTAGCTACAAATACATAATCGTAAAGCTAATTGTTTATAAGCTGAGTATTAGTAGCTTTGAGTTTCATATCTACTTCTTCCTTCTTCATCGGGACTATCTTAATCCCTCCTCGCTTTGTCATCTTAGACACAGCGAAGTCTAATAAAGACTGATTGAAGTGAGGACCGTTATAACGTAGATAATTAACCATTGCTTTAGGTTTCTCATCGTATTGAGTTAAATCTGTTCTTTCCATATCAACGTCTATTTAAGAGGTTTTCTATATTCGACAGAACGGACTTAATCGAACTGAATTCATCTTGCATTCCATTGACCTTTTCAGTAAGCTCATCTATAGCCTGATCTCTTTCAGATTCTCTAGCGTATACTGGATTAAGCTCCTTTAAGATCTTTTCACAAGATGTAATGTTTGCTTTATACTTATCCATGTTGTCTAAAGCATTCTTGCTATTCTACAACATAGAATCTACTTCGGATATCATAGCTTCTCTACTTTCACTTAGTACGGTATCTCCGTTGGAATGAATAGTAAGAGAAGAAGGAACTCCTTCAAAAGTAACTTTCTCATCACCGACCTTTGCAGTAATATCTACAACCGTTTGCATGTTAGTACCAAAACTAGCAGCCGGGTTGAATGTTTTATACATGGGTCTAGGAATAGTTACATTTTCTACATAACCTGTCTTCATAACAGGTTCTTTGCTCTTATATAATATATAAATGACAGCGCCCTGTCGCAATGCTGAAAACATATCTTTTATATTTAAGAGTACGGGCAGGGGGCTTTACACCCCCTGGCGCACATCAAATTAATATGAATAACGTCCTGAACGGTTTCCACGCATACGCATGCCTCTACTAGAACGATAACCATGCATATAGTCATCTTCGTCATAGTGACGCATACCGCTACGTCTACGAAACTCCATATCGGACTTGCTCTCCTCACTCTCGTCATCATCTTTAGAAGCTTCATAACACTCGTACATAGCTTCCTCTAATTCACAGATGATGCTCCTCTTCTTCTTACCGAGCTCCTTAATCTCATCAAGAAGCTCAAAGGCCTTATCATAAGCGGCCTCACGCATTTCAATAACAATCATATTTTATAAACTTAAAGGATTAATATTAAGCTGCGGCAGCAGGGCTCATCAGCTGTAAAATACCATTAAATCTGTCATTAAAGACGAGTAATACACCAGTACCTGTCAAATCTGCGACAGTCACGGGAGCCCCATTAAAATACGTCAATGGGCGTGTAGTACCATTTAAGGTAATACTTACAGGGAGCGTAGTTGTAGTTCCATCAGGAATTGCATTCTCAACTCTTACTGTAAAATAGCCCACTGGTGGTATCCGATGAAAGCCGAGAGCATAACTCACAGCAGTATCGGTTACAGTTACAGTAGACGTACTTAAATAAGGAATGCCGCGGGTGTTTGTAGTTACATTAAAGCATCCCATAACTCATCTAAATTAAAATACGACGTTGTTACCAAATCCGTTTCCAAAGAAGCCACCCCAGTTGTTTCCGTAGAAACCGCCATTCACATACGGAGTGGTATTAACAGCAGTAAGCTGTGGCCACTGTACAGGAACAGTATTGGGTTGTGAAGATTTGATTGCGACAAGCTGAGTTTCAATATCATTGAACTTACCGTTGATGAATGCAGTCTGTCTATCATTGTTAATGTTAGAACGGAGTAAAGCATTATCTGCAGTAAGTGTATTGATCTTATCTTGAAGCTCGCGCTTTTCGAGATCACAGAACTTGTCATTAATCATGACACTCTGCGCATTGATGGCGTCTGTGATATCACGCGTATTACGCTCTGCCTATGTAGTCAACGTGTTGGTCTACTGACACATAGCAAGCTGATCAGCTGCCTATTCTTGTGCAGACTGCAGAGTAGTAGCAGCATGGTTAGCAGCAATCTGAGACTGCAAAGCATTGGTCTGATTAGCAATTGCCATACGGTTCTCGCAGCAACACTGACAGATCTGTGAAGCTAACGAGGCGTTACCAGCCTGGATAGCATTCTGGATCTGTAAGCCGCTCATACCAACTTGAGTACCAACAGATGTAATAGCGTTGTTCAGAGTAAAGATACCATTCTGCACTGTGCTAACTTCAGTGTTCAGCAGGTTAGCAAGACTATTGATAGAGTCACGATTGCCCTGTATAGCATTCATGAGCAGTTCCCTACCACTATCATTACTTATTTGGTTGGATAAGAAACCGTTTCCATAACCTCCGCCAAAGCCGTTGTTACCCCAGCCTCCGGCGCCCCAAATGAGCCACAGGAAAAGAATCCAAATCCAGTTGTTACCCCCGAATCCACCGTTGTTGTTCAATGCAAGCAACAGATTGGGATCAATACTACCATTGTTCCCCATTTCAGGGAACATCATTATTTTACTAGCATCCATAAAAATTATAAAAATTAAATTAAACAAAAGTGCTCATCAAGTCCCAAAATAGATGAGCGTAGCTGCGAGGGATGGAATCGAACCATCTTCCATAGTGCTCTCGTAACACATAAGTGCCTGTCTCTTGCTCTACCATTGAGCTACCTCGCAAAGTCCCCGTTTAAACAGTCGGGGTTCTGTTATTATAAACTTTGGGTATGAGTTTCAGATCCTGTAAATATTCCTCCACTAAAATGTAGAGTGATTACGGTGTAACCAAGTAATTGTGAGTTACTCCCGAATAACGGAGTCTAAATTTCAACATCTTCCGTAGCTCCAGGTTCACCATTTACTGCACTAACGCTCCCGTTTATAGAAATGTTGTTTACAACTAAATCTTCAATGTTTGTATCGGCAGTAAAATTAACAACGTCATTTACATTTAATTGTCCGTCTACCGTAACATTGCCACTAGCAGATATGCTTTCAGTTTGAATAGTATTTGCGGTTAATCCGGTTGCGGAAACAGTTCCATCTATATTTATATCACCTTTTATAGATATATCAGAGCTTACAGTGTTTGTCCCACCATCGATATTAATTTCCTTAGAATGTACTTCCGAATACAGGGTATTGTTGCTTCCGAGCTTCATCGTATGATATGTGTAGTCATATGCAATATTTCCCTTAGCTCCTACGAAATCTCCATTTTCATTTACACTGAACGATGTGCCGTTAGACATATCTTTAACCTTTATAAGGTCTCCATTTATGACCACACTTTCTCCGGCTATATTTAAATTACCACTTGAAATGTTTACATCACCTGCCATTTTAACATTTCCGCCACCATCTACCGTAAATGCAGCATCTGCGATGTTCGAACCATTACTTCTATCACCAGCGAATATTCTAATTCCGTTTGAGTTATTGCTAGCCCATGCTCCAAATTCAGAAGATACTAAATTTCCGCTAACCATTCCAGCTACTACGTTCTCATTACTATCTGTAATTACAACTTGTTTTGCAGTAAGACTATTAGTAGCCATAAAGTTAGAAACGATCATATTGTATGCACTATCTTCGCCGCGATTTAAAAGTGCCCAGTGATCAGCATTTGTACCCGGAACAGAAGTTGTACCTGCATATTTACATACATAATAATTGCCATTGTACGTTACAACATCTATAAAACGTACTCCACTATTAGTTTCTACATTCGTGCCATTATTCCAATTAGCGTCATCTGGACCCAAAACAGACTTCCATTTCCTAATTCTAGTAACAGCATAATCAAGAGCTTGTTGTTCTACAGTTTCTCCATTTTTGCCGTTTACTATTGTAGGAACAACTGCGACAGCTCTAATGATTCCACCTTCTTTTACAAATATAGTAGTATAAGTAAATGAATCGTTCCAAGTCCTTCCAATAACATCTGCTACAAACAACGGATTTCCGTTTAATGATGTCATAGAAGTTGACAATTGTAATCCTTCAGGACCACCAAGATATACTTCCACAGTTACATCGGGTTGTGAGCCATCTATGTAATAAGGTGCAGACGTTCCTTCAATTTTTGTAACAAAGAATGTTATACCGCCTTCAACTTGCCATATATTACTTGCCTCGCGATAAAGTTTTCTTATAGCGCCCTGTACTAAATGAATTTGATACATTATCGATGATGTTCCATCATTTCCTTCTCTAATGACCGGAATATTCTCTTGATCTACGAGATATGGACTTCCGGACACATAATATAGGGAGATTGTTATAGTATCCGCATTAGACGGAACAACAATAGAATCTGCACTTAGCGTAGTATCTGAACCATCGTTTATAGCGTATTTAAGTTGGAATTCGCCATTAGATGAGGCATCTATAGTACTTGGCGTCCAACGTTCAATATTTCCAGCGCCCTCGGTCTTAATACACCAGGCCTCTAATTGATCTGGAGATAGCACTCCGGCTTTTGACTTACGGATCACCTTTGCGGAAGTTCCAAGTTTATATGAAGCTCCATCGGTACCAAATCTAAATCCGGCTAACTATACTACAATATTTCTCTTCGTTACACCGTATGTAGTAGTACCAGTTATTTCAACTGTCACAAATATAGATGTGCCGTGGCTAGTACTATCAAACGTATATGTTTCAGCAGGAATATTGATTGTCAACAGTCCGTTATTTGCAACAAATTCGTTTGAATAACTTACAGTAGTACCATCTTCCCATTTAACGCTCTTTATTTCCGAATCAGTTATAGTAATATTCGATGCATCTTCATACATATGCATCTGTATTCCATAGTTAACTGCATAGTTAGCATTATTTTCATCAAGCGACACAGCTATCATATCGTTGTCAGTATCTGCCACTATGCCATTACCTGTCCTACCGTCATTCGGATAATAACCCCATAGTTTAGGACTAGAGAATGCTTGCCACATGTTATTGCGCTTTTTGCGTACAGATACCCACTGCTTAGAACCAGGACCATAACTCGCACTTTCCAAATCTACAGGATTGTCTGACCATCCGCTATTAGGACGTACATAATCATCCTCTTGGAATCGTGCATCATTTCCCCAATATGCAGGATTGTCGGTCCAACGGTTATTTAAACCTGCGAAATATATATACTCTACGCTATCTCCATCTATACCTTGACGACCGTAAGCAGACCAAAGAATGGGACCAGTAAATGTAGTCCAAGTACCATCAAGATTAGTGGCACTATGTTCCTTCTTTCTGAAGGCCATCCATTCATATTTAATGTCATTACTTACTCCTTGTGGATCATCTGTCCATCCTGCGGGAACATAATCGTCAATCTGTGAATTACTAAGCCCAGGACACAACGATCTGTCTTCAACAGTAGTTCTAGTATAAATATACTCAAATTCGTCACCATCTACACCAGGTTTGCCATCAACACCACTGATTTGCCAGGGACCTTGCCAAGGACCATATGTGCCAGATCCGTCTACCCAACGATCGGCCATCCATATTATCTTCTTAGTATTACTCGGTACTGAATGATCCCACCCGCTACTTAAAGCATTGCTTCCTGGAAGCTCCGGCATTGTGTTGGATGCAATAAATATCAACTCCCAAAATCCTCCATTTTCACCAGAAATCGGATTATCTCCTCCGGGAACATATACATATGCCCTATTATATCCATCTACTTTGAGCTCATAATTATTTCCACTTGAAGGATAGCCAAGTTTAACTCCACCTATATTCTCAGATGTAGCAGGCTTACTCTTTATTGTAGTGCCTGTAATATCAATACCTTCGCCTGCAGTATACGTTTTTCCATTAGTAGTAATACTATCTCCAAATTTAAACGTCTTTCCGTCTATGGTGCCCAATACAGTACCGTCTTTGATACCACCGGTATCTATATTCGTTAATGCGTTTTGTATAGCAGTAGGAACATCGGAACCATCCCAGTATTGGTTGTGTGTATAAATGGATTTTGGAGATTCGATAAACGCAATAGCTCCCTTCGAAAATCCATTCTGTTCTTTATACGTCAAGAACGCCGATTTAGTTCTAAAATAATATAATCTTGTATTTGTATTTTCCATAATTCGTTTTAATTAACTGGAATTAGTTTATTCATGTTGCATTAGTAATTTAAATTACCAATCGAACAGACCATTATTCCACTAAACAATATGAGTGCCATAGAAAAGTTTTGGTTCCGTTCTAAAGTTTGTAACTAAACTCGGCCTTATAGAATATTTATAAGTGCTTCCAATATTATATATCTATACATACTATAGATTGTTACTTGTATCCGTGTAAGAAAAATCTGTAGTCTATGGAGCTGCATTAGAAATCGTCCACCCAGCACTATTTACAGACAGCGGACTCTACCCCACATTAAACCTATATAAGTTGGCATTAGTACTACAATTGGCCCAATCGGTATCATCGGTCTATTCGGCATCGCGATTTGGGCTTGAAGGTTCAGTCTAATCACGCAAACATAAAAAATTAACAAAATCGTAATAACTGCCTGGATATGCCGGTTGATAAATTACCGATACTATATCATTTTTCTAATATGTTTCGCTACTATCGTATTCTCCCTTATATGTATATGTTGGAGACTACCACTAACCGTCATTAGTTAAAGCGTTATATACATTAGTTCGTAAAACATCTGCCGCAGCTTCGAATACATCACTACCATCAGGACCATCGACAGCCCCTACAAATATAGAACCCGAATTAGAACTAACAATGCTTATTTGTCCAGGAAATCCTACATAGACGTTCTCTCCGTTTTCAAATATATATTCTCCATTACTATTTTTAATGAGATTTTGCCACGTATCGTTCGTTATATTTCTACTAATTTCGGCAAGAACTCTCTACGCACTAATGGCTGGCAGCCTATAAGCCCTATATCCAACAGTATATAAAGTAGAATCTGCAGCTACTCCATACGTGCCGTTTGTCCACACGCTTACATACCTTTGCGGATCTTCATCCGCAGTCATGAAATAATTATTAGATAATATAGCTTCTCCCTGTTTTATAATAAATCCAGCTTTGCAGATATGATAGGTTATAATCTCAAAATAACTAATGCTCTGAGAATCTGACACACCGGGACGGTTAGCTGCAGGACATAATACCACAGAATCTACTATAAACGAATTTGGGGCACCCATCTCTTCAGCTTCTTTAAGCATCAGACCGTGTGTAATAAGATTGCCATTAGAATCCCAAGTAATGTTGCCAAATGCAAGTTCTCCACTACCATCTTTCTTAAGCCAATACCCATGTTCTCCATTATGAGCACTATTGCTATTTATATCGGTATGTTTCAATCCGTCAGCAAGTGTTAACCACAATTTAGTCTCATCGTCTTGAAATTTAAGACCTGAAGCAAGTAATACGGCATATGTAAATGCTGTATCCGGATCTGTAACTGTTACACTAAGTACTTCATCGATGGCTCCGCGAATATACATTTTCAACTAGTTATTATTAGTATCGCTGCCGAAGTATATTCTGTCAGCATCAAGATGTATTTCTGAACCGGATTCGTTTGCAAGCATAAAGATTCTTGCAGCGATTTCTTTAGCGGTATCATCATCACCATTGAGAAGACTGTATATCGTCTCAAGAGTTATCTGCGGATAAGAACCGCCATTACCATCGTCTACAATCTAAGCTTTAATGCTTGCTATTTGCTCAAGTATATTCTATTCTTGTCCCTCAAGACTTCCAATCCTCGAAACTAATGCTGTCCAACTAGGTTCTTTTGCATTTAAAATTTGCTCAACTTTATCAGTTATATTCAGTCCCTGCATGTATGCAGTAAGAGAACTGTTTACATAATTCCTAGTAGCAAAGTCTGTAATCTTAGCATCTACGGCGTCCATCATTCGTCCGACAGCTTGGGTAACCTGATCGTCTGTATACTACTTAGATATTTCGTAGGTATATTCTGTATTAGTACCGCCACCATTGCCACCAAACTCATGCTTATGTGTGTATATGGTACCACTATCTGCAATAAACGCAATTGAGGTATCGGCTATATTATCTTTCTCCTATTCAAATTGCGCCTTTCTAGGATAGTATAAAAGTTTATGTTCTATCATATTATATTTGTGACGTACACGTCTTTTAATTAATGAATATTCATATATGGGGATAGGGAGCCCCTTTCAGGACCCCCTATGAATAGAGCATTGCCATCTCATGTACGCCGCTCTTCAGGCTTTTATAACGTTATTATTATGCCTGCTCAGGGATGTTTGCTTCCCCGCCGCTACCGTTGTCAGACATCATCGGGTTTGTAAGCTCGCTTTTATCTTCCGGAGAACCCTCGGATGCGACTGGTGCGCTATCTATCTCTTCTGTACCCGTACTACCAAAGCCGTTTTCGCCACGCTCATCTTCATTAAGCTCATCAACTTCCTCAAATTCTACCTCTGGAACAGGAAGTATAAGTAGCTGTGCAAAACGTTCGCCCTCCTTATAAAGAGCAGGAATTACGTCAGTAGTCACCTTGAACTTAGCCATGACTTCACCTCTGTAATTAGAATCTACAACTCCAGCACAGTTAGTAAGAGCAAGGCTCTTTTTACTAATAGAACTACGACATACGAGCATTCCGAAGTATCCATCGGGAATCTCTACTGCAATTCCAGTATGATATACAAGTACTAATTGTCCACATTCACTCACCTCAGTAGTTACACTGGTAGAAGTCAAATCGAATCCTGCGTCATTCTTATGAGCGCGAACAGGCATCACTGCCTTATCATTAAGTCTCTTAAATTTAATCGTCATAATGTGTTTAATTTATAAGTTTTCAGTCTTCACTGTATTGGTCGGCCCACCATCGAATCGAACCCGGGCCTGGAGGGTTCTTTTGCCCGACTGTTGCATCCAGGTCTTAAACCCAGTCTTCTCGTTCAGTCTGTCACGCTGCTTTCGCTTGCGCCTCGTCAACATTGTTTTCCGAGTCAATTAGAGAAGATTCTAATAACGGATTATTTATTATCCCGCTACCATCCAACGTAATCCAATAACTATTTAACCACAATTGTTTCTTGTTTGCGTTCGTTTGTATCGAGCGCCTTGCAGTAGATACGTGATTTGTTTTTATTTCGTTAGCGTTTATTAAATCTCTCGCACATTCGCTTAAACTTCCATATCGTTTAAGTTCGTTCCAGTTTTCATCGTATCGTATAACATATTGTTGGTTTGAATGTTTTTGACCAGACTCGTTTACTATTTGTGTTACAACGCATCTACGCATGCCTAATACTGCAGAAACCCGTTTTACACTTTTTTCTTTTTCGTAAGTAGATTCAACAAGCTGTCTGAGATCTTCTGTAATTTCATACTTGGATTCGTTTCGCTGTTGATTTCTACTACCATACGTTGTAGTCTGGCTGTGACAATTAGGACAAAGAAATCTTAAGTTTTCCAAACGATTATCGTTATTAATTCCGTTTATATGATCTAATTCTAAACTAAGAGTTTTACCGTTCCATTCTTTAGTACCGCAAATTGCGCACTTATACGGAAGAATGTCATTGGCTACAATAAATCTTCTGAGACAAGTTCTGTTGTGTTTGCAATTCTCTTTGAACAGCATTTCTGCAGTCAATGCGCCACTTCTAGTTTTTTCAATGGCGGCTCCTTTGCCTTTAAAAAGTGACATTGAAATGTTTAAGTCGGTCATTCGTTTTCGAACTTGCGAAAACCCCCAAGAGTTGCCTTTTACCGTATAACCAAGTTTGAATAAAACTTCAGATATATTTGTACTGTTTTTAATCAAATTAACAAACTGTTCGTCAGTCAATTCGTATATTTTATTTGTCATAAATTCATTCAATTAATCATTAAATTACTATAAGAGCCTCCCGTGCTACCATTACACCATGGACCAGTGGTTGGTAGGGGAATCGAACCCCTCAGCCTAAGCCGTACCATAACCACCTAAAATCTTAAATACAATAGCAATCTCACACTCTCAGCAGTGAGCGCTGTATTGTGGGATGAATTTAGTGAGCGCTACACCATTTTCGGTTCATCCAGACCGTCGTATTCACAGTATACGCAACTGTATTTGGGCCTCTTTGTTATAGTCGGTATAGACTTTCAAGGCACAATCCTCCGACTGTAAGTAATTTACTTCTTATTCTTCCTAGTCAGCCAATTCCAGAACCTCTTATACCAAGGCTTTTTCTTAGCACACTCACACTTACAATATATGAATGTGATTTTAGGAGTAGCTGCATCTATTATATCTTGAAGCTCTTCATCTGTTAATGCGAGATGAGCATTGTGCTTCGCAAGAGCAAACGCTACAGGAATGTCTGCAAGAGTTTCAATCTCATCGAGATCTACAACATAGGAAGGCTTAAATGTCTTTTTCTTCATAATATTAATCTGTTAAATCTTGTGACTCTGATATTTCTTCTGTAACCACATTGTTGCTCTTTGCGGCTTTAGCTGCCCACTCTTCTTTACGTTTCTGCTCCGCCTCATTGTATGCGAGAATGTTGTTTTTCCACTCTTCACTATGTACAATTATAATCGGAGATGAAAACGTACTTTCGTAGAACTTAATTAAAATATCTCCAGCTTCTGCATTGAGTTCGATGCGTTTTCCGTCATATCTGTTGTAAACTATATGAGTATCTTCTGTAATCAGATATACATTATCGATTGCATTACGATCTGAGTTTTTATATACGGGTTCATTGTTCACCATCTCAATAGCACCGCGCTCTGTAATAAATAAATTCTTCATTTGGATTTATATTCGTTTGTCTTATTTTCTTTAAAACGCCTCTTCAGTTTAAACTTGAACAACTCATTGAATAGTATATCTTTAGTTTCATCTACATCTTTCATCAAGTCTACTGTATATGAGAATGGATGTTTACATATAGTAGAAACAAGATCTATATCTAAGTTTGTTCTCTTTGCTACTTCTTTAGCTACGTCTTCTATTGTTATCACTTCACAATTCCGATAATATCGTAATACCTAATTAATCGACTATCTTTCACTAGATCGAATCGTAAACCAGATGTTTCCCTTATTACAATTACGTCTCCAACGTTTATGACTTCGTTTAGGTATTTGTTTTGCTCCGGATCTGCAAGTTGTTTCTCATAAGACTTTGCGAGTTTTATTACAACAGCTGTCCTATAATCAGAATCAACCTCTTTTACCTCTGTTTCAACACTGTCAAAGTCTTCTGCTTTAACTCCATTTGCATCTTCTACGGGTGTACCAGTTGAAACAGGTTTACTAAACTCTTTCTTAACTTTGACCGGATCCAGGGGTTTAACGAGAAAATGATCAAGAAATTCATATTGTATACTCTTCGCTACACTTTCTGCTAACGCCGATTGGTCTATTGTCTTCTCTTTGTCCATTATTTCTTCAAGTCTTTAAGGTAATTCAGAACCTTTAAAAGATTAGTAAGCACTGTGGTTTTCTCAAGTCTTACACACTCCGGCTCATTCTTAAGCTCTTCATCAACGTTTGCAAGATCGTACTCATATTTTTCTATAAGTCCGTTGATCTCGTCGAACACGTTTACGAACATCTTATCGTTTTTCTTATCCTTTTTCTCTACATACTCCTCGAGGTATCCCTCATCTAAGAGCTGTTGAGCATAACTCTTTGAAATCTCGAATGTTGAAGAATACGATGAGTTAATCTCACTGCTAGTATCGCCTGCAATTTTATAGAACTCTTCGTTCTTCTCTATAACATAGACGCCTTTATTAGCGTCAAATTCAAACTTATCACCGACTTCTGCGATGAAGAACGGCTCAATTACACGTAATATCTTTGCCATAATTTTAAATTTTACGACGCCTTAACGCGTTTACGCACTACATCGGTTGCAATAAAATTTCAAATTTAGTTAAATTGCAACTATAACGGCTCGTTTTAACGTTAAAGGACCAAATTTCCCTGTGGGAGGGGGACTATAGGGGGTGGGTATAGACTATATATATTAGTAAGACATGAATAAACATATAGACATATATAGTACTATATACGACGTAGATATAGTAATAGCTAATAAAGATGTTACTTTAGAAGATCTAAAAGAAGATTACATGTATTGTAATGAAGACGAATTAGACGATGCTATAGTAAACTCTCAAGCTACTACTGCTAGATGTAAACGTAAGAGCGATAATAAATTCTGTGTATTAATTAAGTTTAATAGATATTCAAATATAGTAGGAATAGATAAGAAACTAGATCTTATAAACACAGCTGCTCATGAAGCTTTACATGCAGCTATGGATATATATTCGTATATACATGAAGATGTAATCCCTGATAGTTCTAATGAAGCTTTAGCCTATTTTGTAGGCTGGCTTACCCAATGTATATATAACAGTTGGACCAGAAAATGACAAATATAGAATTGAATGCTGTACTATATTACGCAGACTTCTTAAGTCTGTAGGCAATTAGTATACCAGTAACAGATAATTGTAAATACTTCTACATTCACAATAACCCAATAAATAGTTGTTATATCTTAGATTTGGAACCTATATATGATTAGGACAACTAGTACTTTTAGTAGGCTTTGTAGGAATACCATCTACTCCACGATAAGTTTGGGGAAGACGGTGTTTCTTCTTTTGTAGAAAAGTTAGCTAATTTGAGCGCATGTGGGGCTGTAACAGGAGAACAGATGCTCAAATATATACATCATTATAGCAATAGAATAGAGAGAAAACAAGCATTCAAAACATACCAAACTTGGAAAAATAACAAAAAATACTTTCATATTACTATCAATGAAGACGGAAGACCTGAAGAACGTGAGTGTTCAATGTACACATACCACGTTGAAAGAATGCTTGAACGACGAGGCGTATCTAAGAGCAATGGATATAATACAACGAGATACGAAAAACAGACTTTAGAACCACTTTTATGATGATGACGATCCTGAAATAAGGAGAGTATGGAATCATAGTGGTATAGCAATATTAAATTTTGACAACAATGACAAATAACACCAATATCTACGATATTGACGGCGAATTAGTTCGTGCTGCTGGAGATAATCATAAAATAACGATAGAAGAAGCTCAATAGGCCATACAAAAGTATCAAGAAAAGTATAAAGCTTTGCTTGAGAAAGGCTTAGAAACTAATGAAGATCGTGTAAAAGCCGCTCAATATCAAGTTTATATGCGCAATTTGATGAATTATGAGTGGGCTGAAATGTCTAAGATGAAGCCTGATGAACTTGCAGAATTCTTAAAAAAGAATGCTCCTAAAGAGGAGGAAAAAGATGTAAAAGAGCAGGTTAAAAATGCATTAAATGAGCTTAAAAATGACTTAGAAACAGGAAGAAGTGCTGAGGACGAAATATCAGGATCCTCTGCCGGATATAACACAAGTATTGCAGACGGAGAGTCTGGAGATGATCAAGCTGTCGAACGGGGATTCGGCGACGTACATGAGGAAAAAGTCCTCTCCCAAGACGATCTTTTGGTTGAACGAGCTGACGTAACTCCTACTATAATGGATGAATACGTTTCGCCGATAGAATAAAAGCTATTATATATACCTTATAAATTTAATAAATACTAACATGGACATAAAGCCTATAAAAATATCAGCTTTGAACGAGAGGTTTACGGGAACGAGCGAGATCTCGAATATCTCAAGGGATGAAGAGTATTTAATCAGTGGAGGAAATTGGTATGAATCAGTCGGAAGATGATATACAACAGCTTAAAAACTTCATATTTGTCTCCCTCATAAGTGCTGATAATTATGAATACTCTGAAGATATAAAACAAGAGATTATGTATCGTCATGATGTGTGTGAAAACGCTGATTTTATGGATTGGGAGTATATATTAGAGCCTCTAGGGGAAGATGCAGAAGGATATATAAACATATTAAATAATTAAAAATGAAAACAAATTATACACATTAGCCGATTAGGGCATATGAAAAACCAGGGGAATGGGGTATAATATAGTATACTTTTGATTCTATAACATCTGTTACACCAGTTTAGAATACTTTTGTAGAAGAGTCAGAATCTGAAGCAAAAAAGAAATATGTAGTGGCTTTGTCTATGGTTGAAGTAGAAGGTTATGTTTCTCCGATAGTAGATGCTAATAGCCAATCTATTAATTCTAATATAGAACGAGTGTATTATTGCGATAAGAACACTTTGATGTCGCTTGCTTCAAAACCTGCCGACGTATTTAATATAGATCCAGTTGAATAGGAATTTGATTATATAGAAGGGGAGGATTTGCGATCGCCAAGTTTTAGTGGACAACAATTTCCAGCAACTACTGTATTCTTCTATGAGCTAAAAGACGACTCATATATAGAAGATTATATGTTCTATTAGCAGACGTTTTAGGTATTTGTTCCAGATACAGTAACCTCTATAGGAGATTACGCGTTTTATACTGAAGGGCCGAGTTAGATATTTATGGAATCCGAAACTCCCCCTGAAAAGCAAGAACGTTCATTTAATCTTAATTCTGGTTATAGCGCGTTAGAAGTATTTACGCAAACTGCATCAGAGGCCTATTGTTCTGCTTGGGGTCTTGTAGTAAAAAACGAACAAAATGGGCTTTATACGCTCGGTGCTCCTACAGAGCAATGACATCTTGCATATTATCTCTAATTAAAGATGAACATGAATATCTTGAGGATTTTATAACACATCATATAAATATAGGAATAGATAAGATATTCTTATATGAAGATATAACATCATCTTCACACAAAGATATATGTGCTAAATATCCTCAAGTTATTCTGGCATCTGCTAGAGATCTTCTAGGAAATGAAACAGATTAGTTAAAGAAAAGTCGAATATTCCATATGGAATGTATAATAAGAGGTCTGCTATATATACAACAAAACTACGACTTTGATTGGTGTTTTTCTATAGATGCAGATGAATTTATACAATTAAATGGTTCATTAGAACAATATAAAGACTATGAAGCTCTTATAATACCTTGGGTCAACTATGGTTATTCTGGACACATCTTAAAACCAGAACATGATAAACCTATATGGGAGATATTTACACAGCAATGTGGATTTACTAAATATGACGAACAACATGGTTTTATAACTAAAGTATGCTATAATATGCATAAATTAAAACTACACTTCATACATGGTAATCACAACGCATTGTGCAATAAAGTATACCCAAAAGATATTCATATAGACCATTATATAACAAAATCGTTTGAAGAATGGCTGTGGAAGATAAACGTTAGAGGCATTACTGCTAAGGATCATAGAGGAATACAAGACTTTTTTGAAATGCATCAAAACTTAAAGTATGAAGATATCATACAACAATATAATACCCTTAAAGGGCAAAGTTAAATAAGGGGGATCCAAACGGGTCCCCTTTTATTTTTTTCTAAAATTTTTTTGTATAAGTACAGAAACGTGAAACAAAAATTTTTTGTGTGTACAAAAACCTGAAACAAAAAAAATAATTTTTTGTACATACGAAAACGTGAACCAGCAATAAACCACACCCCTGTATCATCCATCGCGGAAAACATCCCCTATGGGGTTGTGACTACGCCGTTAACCGCTGACGTGAAAGCGTTTCTTTTGTCTAACTTAACCCATTTTCAGTTATGCTAATTGTTTCAAGTGTTACAAAAAGTGCATCATGGAGTGCAGATAAGCCGCTTGCGGTAGTGCGTTTCGTGTGTGGCGAAAGTAGTCAATCTAAATTTGCCGTCGGCTCGTTGTCGGATAACGAAAGTTATTCGTTAACGTACGACTTGGGCATTATCTATGCAAAGGAGTGCAAAGATGACGATGACAAATTTGACGCTGCAGCCGCTTTTAAGCTGTTTAAGGCTGAAATGCCCGTTGGGCATGAAGAGCCTGTTAACGGCTACGAGTTTAGCATTAGCGAACTAACAAACGGCAGTATTTCGGCAGTCAAAGTTAAATCAAGTGGGCGCGTTATGCGCACTATGCGCCCAGCCTGTTACGGCTCGCGTGAAAAGGCTCGTTTGCTTGCGTTAAACAATCTTAAAACACGACTCGCAAGAAAGGACTTCATCCCCGAAAACGAGGACAACAACAACGATGACGATGAGGAGTAATCCTCATCGTTTTTTTGTTGGTTTCTTGAATTCATCAAACATAGGAACTGATTAATATATGGCCCAAGTTGGACACGATGATGATTTTATTAACCATTAAATATCTTCGTATTATGTTGATTAAGAGAAATTACATCGATGAGAGAGTTATTGAGAGTTATGACGTGATGGGCTTGTCCAATGCTGACATGCGCGAGTTGACTCGTCTATACGACAGAGTAAATGAGGTGTTGGTCAACCACGTTCAGGGTGCTGAAAAGAAAATATACCTGAATGATGAGGACCTGTACAGCCTTGTTTCAGTTCTGGACGTATTGACTGAGAACAACCGTCGTTCACTTCAAGAGAGCGTCTTTGAAAGGCGTATGAAACAAATCAAAGAGTTTCATACTGCATCTGCTCAAAAGGCCAAGAACAACTTACTTCTATTTAATGAATGAAGTAAAACATATCCCAGTTGTTCAATTCCCTGCCTTGTGTGCTACGTTCAGCAGGTTGTATAAGCAAGAAACCTGCTACAGCAACATAAGAGTTGCAAGGGAGAGCGATGCTGGTCTGTACTCAGCAACTCTCCCGCTTTCTTTTGGTCTCTCTTTCAGACATTTATATATAAGACAACAGGTTTTTGAGCCATAGATTTGTCCTGTTGTAAAGCTGAGGATAGCGCTCAGTATAGCACGGTGACCCGTATTCCGTGCATTTTGCTTGAAATCAATTCACATAATAAAATATGAAGAAGTCTAGAATCTCTCCACCATTACTGATATTTATGCTGGCATTAACACTAGCGTTCATATTCAGTGTGTCATCCTGGTCACAGAATGTGGTCAGGAATGGCAAGACATTTGTTGACACCACGCCTACGCGTGAGCATCAAGAACCTCAAAAAACCGACTACGTTTATCAAAAACAGGATAGTACGTGGACGATTTACCTCTCAGCTAAAGGAAAAGCCTTTATAATCCGCTACTCCAAACGGACTGGCAGACCTTACAGACAGTATCTCCCGCAAATCACAAAGGAATTAGAGAATGGTCAAAGTAAGAGAAGTAGACAATAAGCTGTATGTTTCAGAAATAGAACAGCGAAGTGGACGTACAATCGTCAAGAACTATCCAGTGGAATATTAGAGGTAGAGAGCAGACACCTTATCAAAAGTTCTGCTCACAATTTTTAAATCAAAATCTATCAATGAAAGTATCAATGAAAGAGGGTAAGCTCACCCTGACAACCGATGTGACAATCACAGAGGTAATGATGGACATATTGCAGGCAGATTGTCCATGTGACATTACGGTGGATGATGAAAATCATCTCGTAATCAGCAAAGTTCTTGAGAACTGCGAGGATATTGAAGAAGAAATCCAGCATCTTAAAAACATCATGAAAGACCTCGAAGGCGCCATGCTAAGCAAAGAGGTGGAAGAAGAGGCAAAAAAAGTAGACGTAGATACGGAGAACATTGAGAACCTCAGTAAAGAGATGAAAAAACTAAGAGAGGATGTTTTAGCCGGGAAATACGGATCGGTGAAAATCGCAATGTTTGCGGTTGGCCCGACAAAGATTGCATACTGCGGTAATGTGCCAGCAGAAATCGGAGCAATACTTGCATTCGAAATAGCCAAGAGTTAGCCATGTACACACTGGTAGCATTAATAACGACAATGGCGTTCATGTTTATAGTAGCCATTATGCAACAGTTAATCGACAAATGGAAACATTAAGTGATTGGGCAGGCATAGACGGTCATATGCCTGTCAAAAGAAAAATGCGTAGGGCTGTAAGAGACCGAATGATGCGAGAACAACAAAATAAGGAAAATGCAGAGCCTTAACTAAAAGACTGCATAATTTCATCCAGAGTGGAGCCATGAGTGCTCCCTCTGGTTGTGCGCATAGAACTCAGCTATACCAGGAAACCTCAAGCCCTGGGACTCAAGAGTGAGGATGAGGAGAGGGTGTGTAATTTTACAATTTGTTTTACAACTTGCCTCACACTTTGTATCATTGTCTGTTCGTGAGAATAGATAATCCATCCATCGTAATTAATATTGTTATTTGTATGTGTTATCGGTTCGTGAGAATAGATAACACTTTTAAACACACCAGGCACGCCTAGACATACTTACCTGTCAGAAATCATACAGGGGGGACAGCCACTGTCTAGAAACTCAGCCTGCTCGTAGGTTAAGTCGAGATGAGGTGTATTTTGAAATTAGGAGGTAATAGGAGCCTTATGGCGAGTACTCTAAGTAAGGAGTGGTGTAATGTTGACAGCACACCTACTGCGCAGAATTTCAATTACATCAAAGTGTGAAACCAAACACGTGTTGATACAGAATAGAAGTCTGGATTTTTGATGGAGATATAGTTAGTCAGAATTAAACGAGGAAACTACATCACTTCTCTATCTGTTCTGTATTTTTGGACTTGTAGCTCAGTTGGTTAGAGCAACAGACTCATAATCTGGAGGTCGGCGGTTCAAGCCCGTCCTGGTCCACATAGGTGAAGTAATCAACTCAGCGGAGTTGTAGGGTGTTAATTTGTAGGTAGAATGAGATTCCTGATGCACAGTTTTTCTTATTATCCCCGTGCTTCACCTTTCCTAATTTGCTGATAGGATAAGTTCAGCGAATAAACATTATCAAAATGGTAGAGAAGAAAGATTTAAGAAAAATTATCTTCAAAGCAAAAGGAGCCACAATGACACTTTTCAAAGATGTCCCATATTGGAACGCCCCAATACGGGTTGCAGCCTTAAAAAGGTTGTATACTGATTGGCGTGGACAATTCATTATTACAAGATGAAAAAGAGACGAATGAGTGTTCATGAGACGATAGTTCGTGGATATAAGTGGGACGTGAAGCGATTTAAAAAGTGGTGTGAAAAGAATGATATACCGTATTATACATTCAAAGACGCACCAAACGACTCTCTATGTGTACTCTCAATGAATGAATATGATTTGGGAGAACTTCGTGAAGATTTAGAGATAGACTCAGAAAGTCTATTCTTAGAAGAAAACGATTACAATACATACAATGACAGGTAGAATTATACTCGCAATAATATCCTTCATAGGAATGTGTATATTGACTGCAATAACAGCAAATGCAGCAGGAGACCACACTGTAACTGTAGGGCAGTTAATCACATTGTTGTTGATAGATTTGTGCGCAATGGCAACGTGTGCATGGATATGGGACAACATATTCAGAGATTAATCTCGTGCAATTAACATATTGTTTAACCCTTTAAATTTATCAAAAATGAAAAAGGTAATTTATGTAATGCTCTTAGTAATAGGGGCAATCGCTGCCGGCTTGTTGGGGGGCTGGGGATACACAGCGTACATCGGAGATAAATCCGTACCTAACGACACCTGCGTAGTAGAGAACGAGAAAAGTTCTCTAGTGTTCACAACACCTGAAGAGGTGATGGACTATCGTATCTGGATAGAGAACGAACGTATGTTCGACTCTACATTCTGTTCGATACCATATGAGTTACTTCAGAAGGTGGCACAAGTAGCACTTGGAACAAGAAAAGAAGTAACAATTCGGGACATCGTAATAGAATATCAACGAAATTATGGAGTATACAAATTCTTAGGCCCTCCTGACGATTCTAATACGACAACTGAAGATATTACACCATCAGATTCGTCAACCTCGGCAGAAGCACAGAATCCTCCTGAGCCTGAGGCGGCACCACAAGGAGAATTCGATACGATCATCAACAATAAAAAGTACAAAGAAGTATGAAAGCGATGATCGTATACTATCGCGGTGAAATCAACGACTTCGATGTCGCAAAAATAACCGCAGCATTTCCAGTAGATGCAGATGTAGTTGGAGCAGCTATATTGTCAAACGATGAGGTTGCAGCAGCTGTCGCAAAAGTAGTGCCGTTCGAAGCAAAAAAGGAGGAAATAGAGCTTACTCCAGAAGACAATGCGGCAATACTCATTGGAACAACACTGGCAGATTCAATTGCAAACTACAACGCAAGTAATTTCGTAAAAGATATTCTTGCAAAAGTAGAAAAATGCAAGCGAAATCCTGGAAAGAAAGAAAACAAGGCGTTCATGAACGCATTGTTCATCCTGTCCAACGAAGACCTTAGAATCAGTAAAGATTTGTTGGATAAATATGGTCTCGACCCTGAGAAAATTGCAATCATCAAAAAGACATATAATTTTATATCGTCGTTATGAGCAAGACGAGAAGAGACAGACCCTCTAAACGCGTTGAAATAGAGCGTGAAAAGAAAGAGCGTGGCGACCATCGCAAGATGGAACCATACAAACGCAGCAATAAACAGTCCTACGAGGATGAAGTATAATTAATTTTTAAAACATTATCAAAATGGCAAAAGAAACAAAAAAGCCCGATGTGGCAAAAGCTCTCCCCGAAATGACAGAGGAGAATGTGATGGAAAACATCAAAGCTGGTAACCTGCTTAAAGACGAGAATGTCCAGAAAGCTCTTGAGGAAATCAAGAAGCGTGAAGACGAACAGCAGGTTCGTGAGTCGACCAACATGATTATGTGCGCTAAGTACATCAACACCAAAGAGTTGATTGATCTGCGTGCACGACGTCGTGAGGATCGTATCACCAAAGACACTCTGAAGAAATGCACAGAATTGCTCAACGAGGTTCTCGCCGGCAAGGTGACTCCCACGGAGTATAAGGACAAGAAGTCCGAAATCTACCGTGAGAAGGAAAAGAAGTTCCGTGAGTCCACCGAGGAGCATGACAAGGACATCCGAGAGTTGCGTAACTCCCTCACAGGTGAGTATCGCTACATGGCAGAGTGGGACCGCTACTAATCCATCATACTTATAATAGATTCGCAAACTATATAAGAACAAATCCAAGCACAGTATCTTTGTATCAGATGCTAAATCTATTGCAACTGAATGAGTGGCGTATAGCCTAAGGAGTAGAGTTGATAGATAATTGCGAATTAACGTATACGTCAAGTATCTTAGTATCAGACGCGGGTTTAGACGTCGCAGCTATAGACGTAAACAGATGCTCTTATGCTCAATAGCAAACTGTATGTGTATCATTGTATCAGCTTTAGCTCATACAGACAATCAAGTATATTTGTACGACATGCGAGTATCTTTGTATCAGTCATATCACCGTGCACAACATACAACGCATTTTAAGGCCTCCGAAGCGCATTAAAACTTTTTGTGGATTAGCTACCCACACCAGGTAGATAAAACGCCTCAGAACGCCTTAGAATGCTTCCTAGGGCATTTGTGGGTCGCTCCCACACTTGCTCACAATCTTAGCGTGTCCCAGAATAAGCTGTTGGACGAGGGTTCGAATCATAGGGTTCGCTTATACAGTAATGTATATGACAAAATTGGGTGAATTCAGGGAAAGCTAAACATAATAATAGCTCAAAACTAACATTGTGCATGCTAATCCTGAGCTAAGTCGAGAGTACACTCTCGAAAAGTGCAGAGACTACTGGAGAGATATAGTTCTCTTAATTACCAGCTCGAGCGCCCAACTCTTATGCAGCAATGTCATAAGATGATGAGATAGTCCGTAAGTTAACAAGTGCAATCAACTTGTCCTTCGAAAGAAGGTTTCTATGAGCAAGTCGATGACAATTTGGGCATAGTGTAATGAGATTGTCAAACTCATTCTTTCCGCCTTCCGAGACGGGAATTATATGATGAACGTCTCGTGGTCCTATGTTCCATCCGCAATTTTCACAAGGTAATTCTTTAAGAATGTCCTGTAATTTTTTAGTGCCATTTAATTCTGTTTTCATAAGAGATCTGTAATATTTATATTTACAACTCTTACAGCAGTATTTAACTTTTGTACTTTTACTTTCAAATTCTTTACCACATTGAACACATATGTGTTTATGATATGGATTTGTCTTGTTTCTGTACTTAATGGCACACGAAATACTACAAAATTGCGCATGTCCTCGGTTTATCTCACGAGAATCAGCCATAAATGCTTTACCGCATTCTTTACAAATAACTTCTATTAACATAGTTTTTATTTTAATAACGGATGTGTGGAGCAATATGGTTGCATATAACTTAGCCCTCCAGGTCCACAAAATCATAAACCAAGTATTACAGGCGCAGCCGTTACTTGGAGTAATCCAAGGCATTCGATGCGGATAATTGTTCAAATAAGTTGGTAGAATAAACAGCAACCGGGTAACCCTATTAATGGAATTTTGGTGACATTAGCCATCGTTTAGACTTAGGGAAAGAAGAGAACGGACTTGGTTTAATATTGGGCCTGACTGGATTTGACAGCAGTGGAAAGTAAGACAGTCATAAGACAAGCGCTTTGATATTTATAAACGGCAATATGAACATTGCAGACTATACGGGCCTCAAGGAGGCAGCGTAAAGTCGGTGTACAGGCTACCTAAGTGCCTGTGTAGAGTGAGTTAAATTGGGCATCCCAGGATGCGCCAGGTTCGAATCCTGGACTCACTCCAATGGGGTTTTGGCGTAAAGGTAGCCGCAAGGGACTTATGCTAAACTATTGCAACTAATATGGTAGACACATACGTTAATAATAAAAAACGTATGCCATGAAAAAACGTAAATGGAACGATGAACAGTTTATAGAAGCTGTAAAATCAAGTTTATCATATGCCGAAGTTATAAGAAAACTCGGATTAAAAGTTGCAGGAAGTAACTACGATACTGTAAAAAGAAAGATAAAAGAATTAAATTTAGACACTAGTCACATGACAGGGCAAGTATGGAACGTTGGTGAAAATTTTAGAATAATTAAACCAGCACGTCCTTTAAATGAAATTTTAGTTGAGAATTCTAGTTTTATAAATACAAATCACTTAAAACAAAGATTACTCAATGAAGGAATAAAGGAACCACAATGTGAATGTTGCGGTTTGAGAATGTGGATGGGAAAACCTATTTCGTTAGAACTTCATCATAAAAATGGAGTAAAAAACGATTTAAGAATCGAAAATCTGCAAATACTTTGTCCTAATTGTCATGCTTTAACAGATAACTATCGTGGTAAAAATTTGAGTGCTTACAAAGAAATTTGTAAAGTAGAACTCCGTAAATTCAGGGAAACCTTAACAGATGATGCTGATGGCAATCCTGAGCCAAGCCTCTATGAGGAAGGTGCAGAGACTATACACGGAGAATCTAAACTGCGCACAGCAGCATGATTAAGAGATAGTCCAGACTACAAACAGAAATGGCAATGAAAATTGTAGTAGTAAGAAAATCCCTTGGTCATTTGACCGTGTGGGTTCGAGTCCCACATTCCCCACTATGGAGGATCGATGGGCAAAACATAATTAATAATAAGTTTCGCGACTTCAATGATGTGTAAAAACGCTATTCACCCCGCCTATATCCTCCATTCGGTCCATTAGCTCAGCTGGTAGAGCAGTAGATTTTTAATCTACGTGCCCGGGGTTCGAATCCCCGATGGGCCACTAAATGCCAAAGCATATGAAAGGTAGTTACAAACTAATGATTAGAGACAGAATGCCAAAAATGTATGATTTGGCATTGCGTTGGTGTAAAGCTAAAGACCGCTGGATTAATCACGTATATGAAAATATAGTGAAAAAATATCCAGTAGCTAAACGAGGTACTATTGTTAAAATCCTTTTAGGAATAAAACAGCAGTATACACGTATGGAAGTATATGATTATTTTAGGTATGTAAAACTATTGCCTGTAACAAAAGACATGGCATATAATATACCTAAAGATGATTTACTTATGAAATTCAAAGATACAATAGACTGGAAATCCTTAGATAAAGACATGCACCAATACTGGGAAAGTGTTAATTCTTGGGTCGAATGGTTTAGAACAACATATATAGCAATGCAATCGACATACGAAAGCGCTAAAAGTTGGGGTATTGATGAAATAACCATAAAGACAATCTTAATGGATAAATATCATCTAACAAGTAAGTTAGCAGATTACATAATTAAATCATTTTAATCTTATGTTTCCAGAGTATTCGGGTGTATATTTAGCCCAACGAGAAGATGACCTTTACGTAGTTAAGGTCAAAGGTGTGTATCCAACATTAACGTTGGATAAGAACGCGCTAGACTTAGGAGAATTCCTCAGGTCTGGTAAAACCAAAGCGGTAGACAAGACCATCTTAGACAACATGGAACTCATGCATCAAAGATGGCTGTTTACTAGAATGAGAGTGGACAATGTATTTTCCAACATTAAAAAGAACGAATTCACAGGCGTAACGAGCTTATACGCATCTGAAGAGGATGTTATAGCCATTCGTAGTATGTATTATCGATTGTGCCAACAAGGAGTTTCTCCATTCAAGATAATACGTGCACTAACGTATGAATTCAAAACAAACGAGGAGCAAATAATCAAGCTAGTAAATGGATTTGACAAACAAGCCAACTTTATTTAACGACATATTTCCAGCTGGCATGCGTCTGCAAGACAAATACAGACTTGCAGAAAAAAGATGGAAAGATGGAGACAAATGGATATTGTTAAATAACATTAGCACATTTGCCCCTTTTAATCAACCTGATGTTCCGTGGGATATAAGCAATGAAGAAAAAATAGCTATCTACAACCAAGAAGTATCATCTGTACTATCGTGGCTAAAAGCAGAGATATTAGATAAATCTGCCATGTTTAATTATAAGACGTTGGACGTACTTATAAGGATAGCTAGTTCAAGATTGTATAAATGCAATGTAGAACATAATATCATAGCTAAGTTCTGCGATAACATGACACACAATCTTCTGCATGATTATATATGTATCATAAATGAAGATTTACCTTTTTAGGGCTGACAACGTAAAGGGGATTCGTATTCCTCACAGCCCACCATACAGCTAGTGTCTGTCACATCTCTATGAGGTTAATAACCACTCGGTAGTGTACTCTATCGTTATTCTAATCTTTAATTTGTTTGGTATGTCTATAAAAACTCCAAGGATTACACCTGAAGAGATTAAGACTATCAAAGATGCTCAGGCTGGATCAATGAAGGCCTTTAATCGTATATTCTACAGATATAAGTCGTTCGTCGAGAAAGTCTTATTCAGTTATTTGAACGACTACGACGAAGCACGAGATTTAACCAACGACGTGTTTGTAAAAGTATACGAAAAACTCTCGATGTTTACGCGCTATGACTCCTTTGGAGGATGGCTGCGTATTTTAGCAAAGAATACAGCTATAGATTATTTGCGTAGTTTAGGAAATAGTATTAACGTGTCTGCTGACGACAAAGAAAACAAGTTGCAACTCAGAGACGTTAGCGGAGATGATGAAGTAAGCATCACTAATCGTATGACTTACAATTATTTAGTTGAGCTATTTAACAAGATACCTCCATCGTATCGAGAATCTTGTAAACTATTTTACGTAGACAATTTAACAGTTGCACAAATTGCTAAAACTTTGAAGATTCCTGTCAATACTGTAAAAAGTAATTTGTTCAGGATGAGAAAAATCATTAAAAAATTAAAATTATGACGACCGTATTAACCATCTTGTCCACTATAGGTCTTATTGCGGTTTGCTATGCAATTAGCAAATACCATAAGAACGACAACCTATTTTGGATGCTAGTAATCTCATTGCTAGCTGGAATGGCAGGTGGAGCTATTGCTAAGAAGCTGTCCACGACAACTGATAGCAAGAAGGACGTCATGACTACACAGGTGTATAATCCCACGCAGGTGTCCCCAGCAGATTGCATTGACTTCTATGCTATGCTGGGCGACGCCCTAGCCTTTGAGGCAAAACCTGCGAGTAAGGTTACAGAAGTCCCTGTGCGTGACAGTAGTTATGACATTGCTCTGAGTAAGTCTTCGAGGGAAATCCGAGGACAACCACACCAACTCAACCCGCAAAACAAAGGAACACCGGGAATGCCGTTTGACACATCATGACATACGTCATTCTTATGAGAGTAGTAAACTGAGTATTAACAAACAAAAAAGACATTATCAAAATGGCTAAGATTAAAAATGCTCCTAAGAAAGAGCAAAAGAAGACAGTAAAGATTCCTGCAGCCGCACCGAAGCCTGCAGAGAAGACTACAGAGAAACCAGCTGCTAAGAAAGAAGAGACAGTAGAGGATGCTCAGGTAATAGCAACTGCGATGAACCCCGAAAGAATCCTCAACCGTAGCGGAAGACGTGGAAGTTTGTCTCCTGACGCAACAGTACGCGCACTGGACCTTGCACACCGTGTATTTGTAGAAGAGCGCGATCCAGACTTGCAGTTTCCGAAGGATACCGCAATCAAAGTCAACAAGATTGTTGCTGTCGGCATCCTCTGTACGCTGGCAGACCATTCGGTCAACGGAGAAGATTCGTTTGCAGCTGTACTCAACACCCAAGCTTATCCGAGCCTTGTTGCAGCCGCAGAGGAAATCGGCTTCAAGTTGCCTGATATTAAGGCTCTACCTGCAGGAACCGCAGAAGGTACGGTGATGATTCCGGCAAAGGATGTAACAATTCCTGAGGAAACCAAAGCCGCCATAAAGAAAGAAGATGAGATTCGTAAGGGCGCAGTTCCCGAACTTGACCCTGAGAAGATTACGTCTGAAGAGGACCTACGCAAGGCTCTTGAATACAAGTTCCTCCAGAAGTCTTACAAGATTATAGACACTCTGACTGATGGAATTGATTTCATGAAACGATTTCGCCTCCATGAAGCCTCGCTGGCCGAGAATGCCGATGACGCTAAGAAGAAGTTTGAGTCCTATAATTCCGGAGATTGGCTGGACGATCTGTTCCACTACATCAAGCCCTCGATTTTCTTCTCTGGTATCGGTAAGGGTATGGCAACTGTTGCCGCTATCGAGAAGAATCCTGTTCATGCCTTCGTTATCTTCAGAGATGCAGTACGCGACAAGAACACTGGAGAACCTGTGTTGAACGACCAGGAGCTCGCATATTGTGTGCGTAGCATCGTCACTTGGTGTTGCAATACCAACATCGAGAGTAACGAGAAGGCTATCGAAAACCTCGATGCCAAGAAGAACGCTGCAGAGATCGAGGCGTGCAAGAAACAAATCGAACATTATACCAACATTATCGGTTACATCTCGTCTCCAAGTACCGATGAAATCGACAATCTATTAAAGAACATTGGTTCAAAGTTCGATGAAGGCGGCACGATGACACCGGAGTGTCAGAACGCAAACAAGACGTTCAACCTGATATGTAAGACATATTATGGTAAGCCGCTATCCACTACTGACTACCGTAACCTGGCTAGCAATATCCAGCAATACGGCTATCACATTATCAACCTGTTCCGTGAAGCAGGATCTCGTCGTCCAGACGTCGGACTTATTAATATCTCCGACCTTGAGGAACGTCCAGAAGAAGAGAAGGCTGAGCTCATTAAGGAACTTAAGAAGGCTTATACTGAACGTAAGAAGGAACAGAAGGCTTCTGAAACAAAAAACGCATAACGCGGTTCAGAAGAAAACATCCTATTCGTAGCATAAAAGCAAGAGTAGCTAACTTGTTTAATAAATGCAGACGAGCTTACAATGGTCTTTTGGACCGCTATTACGGATCAGTTAGCGACTAACTATCAAAGTTATGAAAAAGACATTGACCGCTCTTGGGTGTATGTTACTTGCAATAGCAGGTTATCAGTTAACCCAAGTCGGAGAACTCGTTGTTGTTCCACAGAACACAATGAGCGCCGCTAATATTCCTAATGTAGAAATTATCGGACAACGTCCAGTACTCCCAATTCGTATATATCCTGATACGGGAGCTGGAAAAACAGACACTGTCTATGTTACCAAACATGACACTGTTAAAGTTCAAGTTACTAACACAAAACGTATAAAGGTCTCCGAGCCTGAATACGTGACCGATACAATTTATGTCCCTATCGAAATGCTTAATGCTAAAGATAGCGTATCCGTTAACAACAAAATTCGGAATGGGGATCGGAAGGTGTTTACCCCAGATGAATTGCCGTCTAAATCGGCAGATGTGATACTTTTCGTCGATGGCGAAAAAGTCTATTCATCGTCAACCGTTATAACACCAGTACAACCAATTGAAATCGACGGGCTTAAGGAGCCATAAGAACAGATCTCATTAGTCTGCATATTTACTTGACAGGAAGATATGGTGAGTCCCAAAGACAAAAATCCAAAAGTTACTGTGGAAGACCTCGTGAGTGTGAAAAGCTCCTTGGTATTAGGGAGAGCGTTGTATCAACCCTAACACTAATACATACCAGCAGAGTCCTTTATGCTCTTGCCAGACTCATAGAAGTGTGGGGTATTAGTAAGGAAGACGCCTGAAGCATGTCAGCGGACGATGCCGAGAAACGCACCGTATCGGACAAACCATCTTGAGAATGCATAAAGATGGCATAACGAGACACGAGTTGAAACATATTAGACACCAACCCTAACATGATGCATACTGGAAAAGGTTCCTTTTATTCGTAAGTCTTAGCCTAGTGTTCTACCGTTCCAAGCGGTATATGAAGGGGTGAAAATTACATGGAGTATCATTGATTGCCAGAATTCTACTGGAATGCGTACCGTAACTACGTAATATCTGAGAGTCCTAGTGGTTCGATTCCACAACCTCTGCTGACCCACACCAGGGGTCCGGGGATGGGGTATGATATTGAGATACGTTTGTACATGTGCCCGCCTAGCTTTGGTCGTTTGTGCGGGGATATAAAAGCAAAATGACCAGATATACGATGCAAGTATATAGCGCCACGAGACCGCGTTCATAAGTCTGATGGTAGACAGTCTCTTACAGATGGTAGACGATCTGTAATACTTTCCGCAAAACGTACCTTGGGTGACTACCTGACAGTCAGACACACAAATATTATACGGCCGATTCGACACAGCATATTCCAGTGCTGAAAGAGATCCGCCTTACCTTACATGGATAGGATAATACAAACTTTAAATAAACTCAACTCTGCATTGGAAACAGCTTTGAGCGTACGTAAAGATAAAGTATAAAGTAAGCCATAGGAATGAGAATCGTAAACATGTTTAACAAAAAATTGGAGGTCCCCTGATAGATATATTACGCCCTAAAAGCGGAGTAGTAAGCCGTTTCCACCTGTTGTATGGGATGGAGAGGTAGCCATTTTATATTGAGTCAGACCGAGTGCCAACCGTTATGATGCTAACCAGGATAAAGTATAGACTGCAAATCTATATGTACCCCGAAAGGTAGAAGCTAATACAATAATACTTACAAGGCAGCTTTACCAACTGATTAGACGCAGTGATATAATCGTATGCAGGACCGCGCTGTCGCCTGTCTCGCGATGGTGAAAAGAAGGTAAAGTGGGTGACAAAAGTAGATAATGTATAGGTTGAATTCCTCATATTCGCGCACTATAAACAGAAGACAGCAGCAAAGCTGAATGCACAACAAAAAGCCGTAGGGTCGAATGAGTTTTGGAGCTCACAGACTGTCCGATAATGAAACGTACTCCTCACGTAGAATATCTAATTTGGTCGAAAACAGGAAACAAGCACGTTTTGTATGTTAGCTGTTAGGCTTGAATAATAATCAGAAAACATACACCGTGATTTCTTTTGTAACTGGAAAATACATTGAAATCATGTCTTTTTGGGCTCTACGAACGGTAGTCAGTAATGAAATGCCGCCAACGAGCAAAGCACCTGGGGGCTAACATCTCCAGTCAGTTTTATTTTATAAAACTTTGTTCAAGATTATATCCCTTGAATGGGAAACTGTCGTTCAAAGCTTTAAGAATGGGATTCTCCGTATTGAATGGCTCAGCTAATCCTACCGTTGGATTCCTGTATATATTGTCTTTACAGTATATACTAAAATGCGGGAGTAAAAAGCGGCTGGTAGGACTACCAGCACAGTACAGGAAACTTACATAGTATCTGGTATCCGTATCAAATAATCAAGAACACAAATTTTTCTTCACAGGCTAAGAACGCACTGCCTAAAAGTGCATAGTAAATAACAATGATGTCGTTGGTTCAATCAAGGACGATATCAAAAAGGACATTATTAAAATGGTAGAAAAAACAACAATTAACGTAGACGCTAACCTGATTGCAAACAATATTCAGGAGCTGTCTCTCGTAGGTTCCACTTTCTGTGGCAACTATTACAAACCCGCAAAGGAACAGTGTGATAAAAACTTCGCACAGAAGACAATTGAGGCATCGACTACTGGTGCCCTGTGGCTTAACCGTGGCGTACAGCGCATAAAGGTGTCTGGTGTGCCAGTCATTAAACTCGAATATGGTCAGATCAGTGACGGCTCGGACCACATGAAGCCTGTTGTATACATCAACAAGGACATGAAGAAGACCGTTGGCGACCAGGAGTTCGACCAGTCTGTAACCATCCCTGTTGGCATGGGTCAGAACATCTTCTCTGACAACTCTGACGATCAGGCATTTGCTGATGCACTCAAAGGTGAGAAGCGTATCTTCGCTATCCCCAACGAGGCAGTTCGCCGTGCAAATGCTCTGAACGAGACTTATCTCGCAGAGGTGCGTGCTCTGAAGAAGTATCTGTCAGACCAGGAGACCCTGCTCGTGAACACCATCAACTCCAACAACAATGTAGTTAAGCGCTACATGGAGATGAAGGCCAAGATCGTGACCCCGAAAGAAGTTGTTGTAACTATTGACGAGGATTAGTAGGTGATGAATTCGGCTATCGTAGATAAAGATCACGTTCAGCTGATGCAAATCCTACTTAGCGATTCTAAAATTGCTGAATCTGTACTCGTAGACATAGACAAAGGTGAAACCTATAAAAATTCGTATATTAACGAAGACGGCTCTCTCGTGCTGGGCAAGAGGAGCTTCAGGTGGTGGAATCGTTTGTTTGGTCTTGAGAAAACCATCAGCTTCAAAGACTTTGCATTTAATACATTCAAGGCGTTGGTTGGAATGACGGATAATATGAACCGAAATACAGTCCTTAAAGGACTGTCTCAAGAAATTATCGCAAGTGCGGTTCTTGATAGGAAATACAACGAAATTATCGATCGTCTCTTTGATGTAGCACGCTACGCAGCAAGTAGTAGACTGAGTTCTACTGCAACACCGTGGACTAGCAAAGTTGAGAACGTTCATAACGATGATGTTCGTAAGAATATCAAAGTAGTAGTTGAGGACAAGGGATACATCCCCGTCCGAGATAGTGTAGGAAATGTACTACTCCATCTTCGAGTAAAATTTGACGGATATACGTTTGACAACGTGTAATCAGAGCAAGTGCTACTGATTACTACCAACGAATCTATTCGGAAGGAGTATAAACATAAACAACAACTGGCTTGCATTAACGTAAGAGGTTATACCTACTTACGGCAAGCCGGTAATATTGGGATATGGTGTAGTGGTAACACAACAGTTTTTGGAGCTGTTGTCCCTCGTTCGAATCGGGGTATCCCAACTAGGTAGACGAGCTCGAATTCTTCTAAGTTATCAATAAGTTTAATTAAATCAATATATATTATGACAAAGAAGACGACAAAGATGAATTCCAAAGATATTATTATCGCTCGTAAGAAGCTTGATGAGACTATTACTAAGTATTGGCATATTATCAAGCTTGAAAATGTGATGTCTAACAAGGCTGTGAAGGCTGGTATGGGCTCTGGCTTAGACCTTAAAGAGCTTTACAACAAGATTACACAGATGTCTGAGACTCGCATTAAGCTTAAGTTGATGTTGAATGCCATCAACAACGGTATCACCTCGTTTAATTATGAGGATGAGAAACAGAAGCACTATTATACAATCTTTGCAGCATGCGAGGAGAAGGAGAAGATTGCTCATTGGAAGGAGATTATCAAGAAGACGATTGACCCCAAGGAGAAGGCTCGTAAGGGTGTCAAAGGCACTGGTAAGCGTGAGATATTTACTTCCGCTAAGATTACTCAGCTGATGAACGATATTCAGCTCAATATAAATAAGTATGACGCTCGTATCGAGGCATACAACAGTGACACGTCAATTGATTTCGATACTGAGATTGACAACGACATTAAAGACCTTATTGCTGCATAAGTATCAGATAGGATTACGCGGTGTTGGCGCGCTTGACAGGATCGAGGCCTGTTATATCCACAAGTTAACATGTTTAACCTAAAGCATAATCAATATGAAACAGAAAGATATCAAATATAGACTGAACAAGATACAGAAAGAAGAGGAAATTATCAAAAAAATAGATAAATTTCTTACAACCAAGAGAGGCATAAAGTTCGTTAGTATGCTACATAGGATGCCTCTAAGGGAACTATGTCGCGCATTTAATGCTCAATTTATGTTGCATTATGACAGCGATACGAGGAATATGAATTTAATAAAATCTAGCATCCAAAAGAATAAAATAGTCCCTATTGCCTCGCAAACCATAGCCCGTAAGGCTCCTCCTCGAATAAAGTATCAGATACGTCTCACGCGAGCCCAAATAGCTGAGATGACCGCTCAAAATAAGCCCAAGCGATTGGGATTTGCAGCACTAATGCATGCTTATGAAGAGCATAAGATGCAAAAATTCGAAAAGAAAAACCCAGGACCTACGGAAAGAGAGCTAGCAGAAGATCTCTTTCCAAAGGCACTGGAAATACAGCATAAAACACAACAGTACATACACCGCGAATATGTACGAAACTTTCTCAGCAGAGCATACGGGAAAGTTAGCATAAGAGAACCCTTCTATAGGGTTTTTCTCGTATATGAGGGACCCGACGGTCAAGTCATGTATGAAAAAGAAGGAGATCCTGTTGTCATCGGTTATCCTTTCGCGGGAAAGACACAATTTACGCAATTGAATGTTATAAAAGACATATTACGTAGTCGTGCAAAGACGATAAAAGACAAAGATTGTATTGAAGTCAAAGTCTATAATAAGTATGGAAAGTTATTAGCGTCTTGCAAGACGAATTAGATATTAAAAACGACGGGGTTTGGCGCGTAATATAACCCAGTTAAGGCGAATGTTTAACATCTTTTTTTCGCTGTGCAGTTTCGTCGTTCTGCAGTTTTATCGCGGGGTAGACTGGAGGTGGGTCCAGCATTGTCTCATAAGCAATTCTACGCGGGTTCGACTCCCGCCCCCGCAACAATTGAACCAACGTATCTTTGTATCATATGGTAATACACAATCAATCTGTCGTAGTATACGACATTGAGATATTTCCGAACTGTTTTCATTGTTGTTGTAGAGATACTGAAACAAATGAATTGTACAAGTTTGAGATTTCTAAAAGAAAGAATCAACTAAAAGAATTAGTAGATTTCTTCTATTATGAAAACAATGGGCAACGAATGTTTTGTGGTTATAATAACAAACATTACGACGATGTGGTGATAAACTATATCGTCGATTTTTATTATAAACTAGAACAGTTGTATTATGCTCGAATATGTCAATCATTATTTAATCTCTCTAATACAATAGTGACAGCAGAAGAAGGGGATACCAGTAAATTCAAAAGATGGAAGTATGCAAATTATTTTGAATCTATGGATTTACTAACCCTGCAGTTCAGTAGCAAACTACGAGTGGGTCTCAAAGAAATGCAGGTAACTATGCACTATCATAATGTACGAGAATACGAAGGCGACTTCGATAGTCCATTACCAGAGGACGAAATCGACAGTATGATAGAGTATAACGTCAACGATGTAGACTCTACAACTGAACTTCTGAATAAGCTATCTAAAGATATTGCTTTAAGAAAGTTTATAGAAGAAGAATACGGAATTAACGCTTATTCTATGGATAGCGTTAAATTTGGAGAAACACTGTTAGCACAAAAATATTGTGAGCTTACAGGTATAAGCAAGAAACAACTAGAAACAATGCGTTCTCCAATGGATTACATTCCGTTAAAAGATGTGATTCTTCCAACAATACATTATAAAAATCCAAAATTACAAGCCGTTCTTGAAGAGATGAAGGAGCAAGTAGTCTATTCAAAAGAACGCAAAGGCTATGAGAAGCGGTTTGTGCTCTCAAATACAACGCTATCTGTAGGTGTAGGAGGTATACACTCCATTAATACGCCACGGATCTACGTTCCTAAGGAGAATGAATTCATTGGACATGCGGATGTTACGAGTATGTATCCGAGCTTTATTGTCAAATACAAATGGGTTCCGCGTCATTTAGGAGAAGAATTTTGGCGGGTTTACGTTAGCTTATATGAGCAGCGAGTTAAAGCCAAACATAGCGGTGAGAAGCTTAAGAGTGAGGCTCTAAAATTAACTCTTAACTCTGTCACAGGAAAAATGCAACAAGAAACAAGCTGGATGTACGATCCATTCTCAGTCTTTAAGATTAGAATAAATGGGCAATTAGTACTTCTAATGCTCACAGATCGACTTGTTTCACTTGGATGTGAGATTATTCAGGTGAATACAGATGGCGTGATGTACGTGGCTAAAAAGGACCTTTCTGAGGCTATTGGAGAGGCTATCAAAGAGGTTGAAGACATTACACACTTGTTTTTTGAAGAGGATCGCTATGAAGCGTTTTATCAGTACGCAGTCAATGACTATTTTGGTGTCAAAGAAGGGTGGTCAGAATCTCATGACCCAAAACTGATAGAGAAAAAAGGTATGTTTATAACAGAAAACCGACTTGGGAAAGGTATGGCGCCAGTTATCATTCCTAAGGCTGTTATAAACTATTTTCTCACAAAAGAACCAGTTGCAGACTTTATAAAACGTCAGACTGACATAAGAGATTTCTTGATGTATCAGAGAGTAGATAAAAAGTTTAAGGTATTTTGGGGAGAAACTCAAGTACAGCGTATAAATAGATATTACGCAAGCATCAACGGACCATATATCTACAAAGGTACATCAAAGAATGATCTAGAACACATGCTCAAGGATTCAGGAGTTACTATCCTGAATACTCTTGATGATACTAACGTAGAAAATCGAAAGATTAACTACCGATACTATATCAGTGAAGCTAATAAGGTTATCGTTAACTTCACTGAAATACAATTAGAATTATTTTCGTAACCAGCTTGTTTATCAGAGTATATAAGAGATGATTATTGAATTAGATACCAAGCTTCTGGAACTCCCAGAAGCACTCAATATGAATCAGTTAGTATTCCTAAGTATGGTATTAGATAAGAATCAAAATACCAAGAATCAAGACGTCAATCGATTAGTCAGCCTTATCAGTGACGACGAAATATCATACTTAGTTCAGAAAGACCTTATCACCTCGATAGAGAGAGGTGACTTTATCACTTATGAAGCAACTCAAAAGCTTAAAGACTTTATGACACCGTCAAAAAGTTATTTTGATGTGTTTTATGAGAGATACCCAGTATATGTACTACGCCCTGATGGATCTAAAGCCTATCTCAGGGCAAATGTCAATAAGTGTCGACATTTATTCAACAATATATGTGGTAATAGTACAGCTATGGCAGAACATATTATAAAATGTTTAGACTTCGAAATCTCAAAAAAGATGAAAGAAGGAAAGCTTAGCTATATGAAGACTATGTGGCGTTGGTTAGTCGATCATCAATGGGAAGAGTCTGAAGAGGAGATGAATAATGTAGAAGTCCCAACAAACACTTATTATGGAACAGAACTCATTTAATATTCGGCCAATGTCAGTTGTAGCTCAAGAAGCTATAAACTACATAGAAGGAAGACGAAACCACAATATCGTCTCGCTGAAGACTAGATGGGAGAAACTAAATAAGCAATGCATGGGAGGTATTGAACCAAATACTATCTACACATTCGCTGGAATAAGTGGCTCAGGCAAATCCAGTCTGTGTAATACACTAACTACTGATATCATAGACCTCAATCCTGACCAAGATATAGTTGTTCTTAATTTTTCGTTAGAAATGGTTGGATTTAGGCAGGTTGGAAGAACGCTTTCAAGTAAGCTAAGAAAAACGACTTCTACCCTGTATAGTTCGGAAACGGACCTGGATGACGAGACCTTCAGAAGAGTCATCGCAGTATCAAACCAGCTAAAGGAATACCCAATCTATTTTATAGATGACCCTGGTACTCCTATGCAAATAGAACAAGCTATAAGAAGCTTCTATGACCAGTATGTAAAAGGTACTGGTAAGCATTTCGTAATTACGTTCGATCATACTCTGTTAACAAAACAAATAGGCAGTGTTATTGAGACGACCAGCGAACTTGAAAAAGTATTTATTAGATGTAAGAAATTACCTCTAACGAGTATAATTCAAATAGCTCAGATGAATCGCGAAATAGAGAAGCCGGAAAGGATAAACAACCCCATGAGTCATTATCCCATGAGGAGTGATTTATCATCGTCAGACGCAATGTTTCAAGCAAGTGATTATGTTTTTGTACTACATCGTCCAGAGATATTAAACATTGTGGAGTATGGTCCAAATCGTCTACCTACAGCAAACAAAGTATACATGCACCTGCTTAAAAATAGAGACGCAGGTAAGCCGTGTATATTAGAATTCGAGAATGACCTGCAATACAATAACTTGATTGAATGCTAATCTGACAAGTATTCATTTAAAAATTAGGCTGAAAATATGAAACACTACACGATTAAGATTAACAATAGCGAGAAGAACACTGGTAACTATACCTTTCGTAACACCAACCCTTCTAAGAGTCTTGATGACCTTATTCTTTCTAATCTGATTAAGGCAAATCCTTATCTCAGTTATCTTCGCGATACAGAGAAGAAAGATGACCACATCATTATTCCTAATCGTACCAGCAGCATTCTGAAGGGTGACTTCGATGACGAGTTCACTAAGGCTGCTAAGTTCCTTGCTAACTATACTCCCAAGAAGAGTATTTACAAGATTGACAACAATGACATCACATTCTTTGAGGATGAGATTCAGATCGGTAGCACGTTGATTCCGCTTTATATGCTCGAGGATATTAGCTATTACAATCGTCTTCCTAAGACAACGAAGAAGATTATCATCAATCTGTTTATTACTATTAAAGGATAATATATGCTTACATTACCTACAAAACCAGTTCCTGCAGTTTCAACAGACCCACAATACTTAATATTGTATGGCCTGCCTAAATCAGGTAAGACCTCTTGTCTTGCTCAGTTACCAAACAATTTGATAATTGACCTTGAGGGAGGTACAAACTTCATTGATGCTCTTGCTATACAAGCTCGAACGATTAATGATTTAGGAGAAATTGCAAGTGCCATACGTGCCAAGAATGAAGAAGTAGGAAAACACTTTTATCGTCGCATCACTATAGATAATGCTACCAGGCTTGAGGATATTTGTATGTCGTACGCATGTACTTTATACAGAAAAACTGAGCTTGGCAAGAATTGGAAGGGTGATGATGTCACCACTCTTGCACGCGGAGCAGGATATAAGTACTTAAGAGATGCTGTAAAAAAGGTCATTGATATGTTCAAAGACCTATGTGATGAATTTATTTTAGTAGGACATGTCAAAGATAGTATCACCGATAAAGACGGCGAAGAGGTCAATGCCAAAGAAATCGATCTCGTCGGCAAACTCGGAAAAATTGTATGTGGAATGGCAGATGCCGTTGGATACGTTTACCGAAAGGATAATGAGACCCACATATCATTTAAATCTGGGGGCGACGGTACTATTATGGAAGCCAGAGCCCGTCATATTGCGGGACGCGATGTCGTTATTGCCACTGGAAATGAAGACGGAAGCATAACGACCTATTGGAATAAAATCTATAAATCTGAATAATTGTAAATTAAATTTTAATAGATATGAATAACGACGATAGAGAATATTTTGATGAAGTATTTGGAGTTAATAATAAACCAATTGAACGTTATAACGGTCCTAGTACAAATTATTACAAAGGTTCAAATGGAATATTACATAGGAATAGACATTAAAATTTAATTTATAATTAAGAACTATAAAGTCAGAAGGAAAATTATGTATAGTACAAAAACAGCAACAACAAGTAACGAGGAGTTTACCTCCTCATATATGCCTGTAGGCATCAACGAGAATATTACCTTGAAAGAGGTAAACGTAAATAAGACACCTCAGGGTCGTGATTTCTTAGAGATTATCTTTGAGAATAAACAAGGCCAGACGGCAACTATGACTGAGTGGAAGAACGAGAAGAATATGTGGATTACTACCGACGAGGATTTACAGCGTCGTGATAATCAGCAGTTCGGTCGTATTCTGCAGGTCATTGATGCAGTTAAGGGTGGTCATAACGATTTTGAAGGTTCTTCATTTATCGAAATGATCACTTGGGCTAAGATGTGTCTTAATGATGGTGATAATAGTCCTTTACGTCTTAAGGTAACTTATGATAAGAAGGGTTATACTCAGGTATCTAAGAACGGTATTTTCGTTGAATCTATGGAAGTTGCAAAAGAAGAGTCGCAGATTAAGCTTTGGAAGAACGATCTTCTGGAGCGTCCCGTGAAGGCTGATGAAGAGAAGCCTAACGACCCGCTCACTGGTAACAGTGCTCCGGTGACTGCAGACTCTACAGGTGCTGACGACCTGCCCTTTTAATCTAGAATTTCGGCCGTTTGTGTGTAAACCACACGAAGCCGCAAGAATTTTAGGTGAAATTATAAATGGTCAAACAAGATGGTGCTGACTACCGTAGGAAAAGGTCAGTGGTGGAGGGTCTAATTGACCCCTGGAGCGTCGTGGTGTAATGGTAACACATCTCGCAAGAGAAGTTAGGAGTTCGAATCTCCCGCACGCTACAACGGTTACTTGAAGTGAGAAAACCATGAAGTGCAGAGTAATGGTAAATAGAATAGTAACATCTCTTGGCGGACTCACCGCACGAAGAGGGGCGCAAGGTAAGAATAACTTGCAATGAGAGAGTGCCAATATAAGGAACACTAACTACGGGTGATCGTAGAATAGCGAGCAAATCTCTCTCAATTGAATGTGTAGCTCAGTTGGACAGAGTAACGGCCGTAGATAACATCACAAGCTGTAATGCGTAGGTTCGAATCCTACCACATTCACAATACTATTAAAGTACTTTGATGTCATGTATAGTACAAAAACAGCAATTACAATGAGTCTCAAAGACTTATTGGAGAAAGTAACAGATTATGACATCTATTCGTATTATATTGGAACATTCAAGCTAGGTAAATTATTAAATAGCCCTTTAAGGCCAGATGATAAGGTACCATCTTTTGCAATATTCCCTAGTAAAACTGGGGATTTATTGTTTAAAGACCACGGCACTGGTATAGCGGGAAATGCTCTCAAATTCATAAAATTGTATAAGGGAGTCGATACAAGAGAACAACTTGAACGAGAACTGTTGCGCATCGTCCGAAAAATGAACCCAATGCTCGGTGAGGTTAAACCAACACACGTGAAAACGGTGGGTTCAGGGCCAACAGATATCGGAATAGTTCGACAACCGTTTACAGAGGTTGATAAGAGATACTGGAAGCAATTCCACATTTCCGTTGACACATTGAAGCATTTCAATGTCTTTAGCATTAAATATTTTCTTTGTAATAGTGTCGTCAGAGGTACCTACAAAGAAACAAGTCCTATGTATGCGTATAAGGTCTTTGATAAATTTAAAATCTATAGACCTCTAACCTCTAAGTATACTAAATGGCGTACCAATCTGACAAATCGGCACGTTCAGGGGCTTGCTGAGTTACCACAGGAGGGTGGAAATCTTCTCATCATTACGAAATCTTTAAAAGACGTAATGTGCCTATATGAGATGGGATATCATGCTATAGCAGCTTCAAGTGAAACAACATTTATACCAGAAGACATACTACAAAGCTTACGAAGTAAGTGGAAACATATAGTTATACTATATGACAGAGATAGGACTGGTATGTTAAATGCTCGGCAATATAGTAGACAATACAAATTTGATGCATTTTTTGTTCATAAAAAGTTCAAGGCAAAGGACATATCCGATGCTGTTCGTGATAACGGGTTCTTTGTCGTGAAGGATTGGTTAACTAAAACAGTAGAAAGATATGATAGCTAATATTTTGGTTGCCGTAGGTTTCTTCGGCATCGGTTTCTTTACAGGTATATATGCCACTGCAGCACTTATGTTGAAAAAGTATAAGGAGTATCCAAAACAAGTGATATTGCTGTTTGAGGAGTATGCCGACAAACTCTAAAAGTAAAGTTAGAAATGCGACGAAGGTCGATGCGTATGGACTACATTTTCGTAGTAAACTCGAACTCTATACGTATGAAGCTTTTATGAAGGCAGGGATACCTGTTAAATATGAGCCAAAGCATTTCACTTTAATTCCAAAGTTCGAGTGGATGGGAGAAAAAGTAAGACCTATTACATATCTACCAGACTTCGTTGGACGAGGTTTTATAGTAGAATGTAAAGGTCTTATGGGAGACTCCTTTCCAATTCGTTGGAAGCTGTTCAAGTATTACTTGAAACGGCATCATGCGAAAACAAAGCTATTTCTTGTGAGAAATCACAAGCAAGTAGATGAAATGATTCAGTCATTAATTGCAGAAAATCATGGAAAATAAAAAATTTATTAAGGTGGGCGAAGACGTCCATTTTAAATCTTCAACTGAAGGTTTGGATTATGATTTGGAGAACGGAAAAGTGTATATAGTAAAGTCAGAACGTTGGTCTGACGCTGTATATTTAAGGCTTGCTCCGGATCTTCAAATGCCAGAAAAGGTTTATAAAACTGAGAATGATATTAAGTTTATAAATCGAGTGCTAAATCATTATAACAAATCTGAAGATGGAACAACAGGTGTAATGCTTTCCGGACTTAAAGGTTCTGGTAAAACAATAATGGCCAAAGAAATAGCTCTAGAGTCCAATCTTCCTATTATATTAATTGACAGTAGTGTAAGTCCATCTAGGTTGGTTGACATGTTCAATAGACTGGGTGATACTGATGTATGCGTAGTAATGGACGAAGTCGATAAACTTGGAGAAGATTATGATGATGACTATCTCCTGAAAATCCTCGATGGTATTAATACTACGGGTAAAAAGCTTGTGGTGTGTACGTGTAATGACACAGACGATGTGAATGAATATCTGTTTGACAGATGTTCTCGTATACGATACTGGAGAGAGTTTGATGAGCTTCAGCCATCAATGATTCAAGAGATTCTTAATGATAAGTTGAATGATAAAGAGGAAACTAAACCTCTTACAGACTTTATTGTTGAGAATTTCAGCTGTATAAGTTTTGACAATATCATTTCATTCGCAGAAGAAGTTAATGACAATCCTCAAGACACGTTTGAGGAATTGTTTAGTGATATGAACTTATCCAGTAAGAACTAATGAATACATTAGGAATAGGAAATATGATAAAATGCTGTAAAGGCGAACGAACTCATTGTGCTGGATTTAAATGGAGATATTATGAATAATTCCACAGAAAATTACTACACTGATAGAACTCGCATCAGTAATTCGAACATAGGCTGGTTTCTACAGAAGGGACCAGCCTATTTACATAAGATGCTTACAGATCCTCCTCCAGAAGAAAAGAATTCTGTGTTGGAGCGTGGAACAATGATTCACGAATATATTCTGCAGCCTGAAGAGTTCCAAAAAGACTATGTAGTCTGGGACAAAAGTAGACCTTCGTCTGCACAGCAGGAGAAGTTCTGTCAGGAGTTAGCATCTTCAGTCGAAATTGAGCCCGATAAAGCCATTCTAAGCGCATATAAAGAGTCTTACAGTACAAAAGGTAAGTCAGACGATTTAATGCTCTCAGAAGGGCTTAAAATAGCCTCTACGTTGAAGGATTATATAGACTTCCTGAAAGCAAATGATGGAAGGATTATGATAACTCCTTGGGATGCCAAAATGCTTGAGAAAATTAAGCATAACATCCAGTCTCACAAACTTGCGCAAAATATTATTTGGCCGCACGAATGGATGAAAGAATCTGGTAACAGTTGTATAAAAACAATACCGGATGGCGATTCTAGAATAATAGAATTAGAATTTCACCATGAATTCCATATAAACTGGGAATATTATGGTGAGATGCCAATAGCTTGTAAATCCTTATTGGATGGTCTTAGTCTTGATTTTAAGAATAAGAAAGCTATTATCTATGTCTTGAAGACTACACAAAAGTTGTGGTACTTTGAGGATAGTATAGACCAGTATGACTATCTTAGACAACTTATGTATTATACTATGGCTGTCAGGTGGTATTTAGACAATGAGTGTGGAGAAGATCATAAAAATTGGTCTTTTGAATATTATATCGTTGGTATAGATACTACGGGTAGTTATGAAATTCGTGTATTTAAGATTGATTCTTATATGGTAGAATCTAGATATTGTGTTATAGATAACACTTTATTAGAAATTGCTTGGCATCAATCTAACGATAAGTGGGATCATAGTAGAGAATATTATGAGGGTGATGGTTCAGAAACTTTAAATTTATGAAAGACAATTTAGAAATTAAAGACCAAAATTCTATAGATAGCGAAGTAACAGATTTTGAGTTTGAATATGAAACTGATGATATTGAATTCTCAAATGAAGATGATGTAGAATTTTTAAACGAAGATGACACAGAGTTTTTAAATGAGGATGAAATAGAATTTAGTGACGATGAAAACTCTATAAAGGAACAATCTGAAATTTTTAAAAAGCTTCGTGAAGAAAGAAAAAGAAATAATAATAGCAAATTACATAATTGAAGATTCTAGTCTTTTGTTAAAAAAGTCTCTAAAAGATATTCAAATAAAAAATACAGGACAAGTAGTAGAGTTAAAGCTCTACTACAAGCCTGTATCTAAAAATGAATATAAATATTTAAGATGGAAATTTTGCAAAGAAACTCAACACGTGTTAACAAAATTTGAAAACGGAATGTTGTGTGGAAAATTTTTAGCAAAAACAAAAGACAAAGATCTTATAATGTGTAAAATGCACACATTTACACCAAACGCGGGAGAAAAAAAGCTGCTGAATAATATAGTTGGACAATAAGAAAAATCCGGGCCGCTCGTAAGAGTAGTCCGGATTTATTTTTTTATTATTCTGGTTTTTTAATTCTCATAATTTGGTTTTCAAGATATTTTCGTTTAGATTTAGAATCTTTATATTGTTCCCAAACATTATGATACGGTGTAAGTTTAAACAAGGCTCTTTCTAATGAAGTCCAATCTTTATATGCACCCTTTTTAATAGTTCTATTATTTTTATTAACAACATCTACAACAGCATCCCAAGACTATGACGGATCCTATAGGAAATTTGTTTGTGGAGAAGCAGTAAATGCGAGTTCTTCTAATCCGTCAATAATAGATTGTGCTGCAGACGGAGATTTAATGTTATTTAATACATCATCTGTTCTATAGGCAGTATAGAATTCCCACTCAAATGCTCGTAAGGAGTATAATAAAGCTTGCATCCACCATCTATCGTCTTTGTCATCATCTGCAATAGAACATGCCATTGCTACCAAAGGCTAAACTATTGTATACATTATAAGATTTACAAAAAACACCTCTTTCATAGCATATCTATTAGCATAAGACTACATTGACAATTCTTTGCTCTAAAAATCTGAAAAGAATTCTTTTGTTACAGTTTTTGCGCTTTTATTTGAACCATATGATGCTCCATATGCTCTTAAGAAAACTCCAGCGGAAGCGCCTAATGCAGATCCGATAGTTCCTCCAAATACAAATCCAGTGAACATTCCGCAGCCGATGCCTAATAAAAGATTATTCTTCATCATTTCAGTGACGAACTAAAATAAAGTTCTGAATACTCCGTTTTTATACATGTGCGAATCATAGTCATATACTCGTTTACCCCAATGACGTTGAAGAATAAGAGGTAGATATTGACGGTGTATTAATATAAGGCTACCTATTATACTCTAAGTTATTGCGGCTTTCTAAAGAGGAGTAGCCATTCCATCTGCATATTCTGCAGTTTTTTGTACTCTATCTTTTACAACATCTTTACATTGTAACCACGCGTCTTTATATTTATCTGCGATAGTAAGCTCGCCATCTTTACTATGTAATAAATGGTATAAAGACGGACCTTTTTTCCATTCAGCTAAAGCTTTTTTAAAATCTTTATCGGAAGCATATTTATATCTAGAGCTGCGTAAATCATCTTTAGATAAGAATTGTCCGTTTATATACCTGTGATTATGCAATACCGCAGTCATTATTTGAGTTTTTGACCAAAAATCAGCCATAGACATAAATCCAAATACACTATGTCTATAAGCAGCCTATAAAATAGGATTTCTATTAGATCCCTCAAATTTTCTTTCAGCCTAGCTAGATACATTAAATTGTTCAGCCATTACAATCAAATCGTCGTTAGACAGCGACGGATTACATAGGTACCTAACTCCTATACAACTCTAAAAGAGTCTACGAATAGATTCTGCAAAAGCGAATCCCGAGTCATTCATACTATAATTTTGACCAACTAAAGAATTTATAATATGCATACCCATAGACGTCATAAATCCAGTAAGGGCGACTTTTGGGTTTAAACCCAAGTTTCTAGCCGTAGCCCAATTTTTCCAAGTAGACGCAGTTTTAGAATAATTCCATTCGAGTTTACCAAGTTTTATCTTCTTATTTGTACGACGCATATCATACAAATTCATTTCAAGAAACTTCTAAGCAAACGAATAAACCCTAGAGTCAACATAATCTCCAGCAACTACATATTTTTTACGTTTGACGCCCCTATTTTTTAAAAAGTCTACAATAGTTTCGCAATCGTCTTTTATTTGTAGTTTTTGATTGTAGTATGAGGACATTTTATAATAATTACTTAATATATTTACAAGATCGGAAGAAATCTAAGATGGATCTTCCATACGTCTTGTATAATATTGAGGAAGTATATGAAATGTTCTACCATCAGCATATTGCCCATGAATGGCATTACTTACTTTAGTATTTCCTTCACTATCTGTAGTATCAGCAGCTTGTGATAATCCAGCTTGAGATAAGTCGTCAGAATTTATACCAAGACCAATTAATTCTTTAATTGCCCTAAATACTACTGTTATTTTGTCTGGACGAGTTTCTACAAAATTGCCACCAAGTTTATGCCTTATCCAACGAATAATAGCCAAGTGCCTATTAAACCACGGATGACGTTTCATTCTTTTAAATATGGATCCCGTAATCTACGGAAGTAGATAATTATCAACATACTGTCTGTTCGATTGCATTTCGTTGGATTCACGCATAGTATTAAGAGCGCCATCATACATAGCTCTTAAAGTAGAAGAATAATTAGATGAAGTTTTATCAAATTTAGAAAAAGCTTCACTATTATCATAAAGTTTATTTCCTTTATTGTCAAAAGCTTTAGGTATAAATGCCGTGTCTTCATTGCCTTCCTATTTAGACAATTCAGTATACTTAGAATTTACAAATTCTTCATCGTCTACTTTTTCTATCCAAGCATCACCTGGAACATATTCCATATACTTATCTTTATCTACGGCTTCCATTCGCTGTAACCATCTATATGGTACAAATCCCAAATCCATACCACTAAGGTCGTCAAATTCATGAAAACCGTAAGAATCCAACATTGCCTCATATAAGTCCTAATCGAACTAACCTTCATCGTCGATAGCAGATTTAGATAATTCTTTCTTTAATGCTTTAAAATATTCTGTATCAACGTTTACAATAAACGATTTATATATTTCTGATTTTTTTGCAGCTAATTCGCCCAATGCTGGATTATTTTCATATACCTATGCTCTAATCTACCTTTGTTGAGAATAAATATCCAATAAAGTATTTTTAACAGATTCTGGTATTTCCTGCGCAATTACCTCACCGTTTTGCGCTCTGTACGGTTTTAATATTTTATTTATCTATTCCTTTAACTCTTCATATTCTGGCCCGTAATCTATATCATAGCCCTACATAGCGTCTTCGATATCTTTAAAAATTATAGCCTCGCCATCAGAATCCTTCTTAAATTCAAGTCTAGAATTTCTAAGATGCCATTTTTTATAACGCTTTACGTTGAAGCCGTGATTTTTTTCTCCAGATTTCCAAGCATTAAATTTATCAATGCCGCCGCATTCTTCTATTTCTTTATTTAATGCTAGTTTCCAAGCAGAAACATCTTTCTAAATTTTGCGATCTTTTCCGTGATATAAATCTTCGTTTAACTATTGTAAAGCTTTTGCAATTTTCCATGGAATAGAACCTTCTTCTTTTTTATTTCCAAACAAATCATAATCAGAACGAAGTACTTTCTTTTGTATCCACAAATCCTCTAGAATTTTCCAATCTTTATCTGACAATCTATCGTAGTGATAATGACCATCATCATCAAGAACTCCTTCTTGAGATAATATAGACAATATTTCTGAGTTTATTGCGTCTAGTGCATCTTTTGCGACTTGAGGAACTTTATTCCAAGCGTCATAGTATGCTTTAGTATACTTTCGCTCACAATTTTCATAAAGCCATTTACTCCTAAGTTCGTTCCACGCCTATCTTATTGTCCACTCGACAGGATTATTGTTTTTGTCTACAATATTTAGTCCTAAGTCTATTGCCTACTGATTTGAAATTACAATATCTATATCTGGAGCAATTCTCTAAGTGTCTTCTACAAGATAGTAACCTTCTGTATTCTTAAATTCCTTGTTGAACAATCTATTTATCCTAATTAACTCGTTATCGTAATTTCTATAGAACTTACCATAATTTAATTTTCGGATTAAATATCCGGTAGTCAGACCATTATCATCAGTTTCATATAAATCTACAACAGATTCACCAAACTTAAGATCTCTTTCTAACTTTAGTAACTTTAAAGTTTTATCTAACGTGGCATCATCAGCTTTCTATAATGCTCTATTTACCATAGAAGCTAAAGCTCGAAGAGCCTCATTAGATTGAGAATCTGCAGCACCGAAATTTGCAGCAAACCAACCAATATCGTCATCGAACGCGGGATTTTCAGATATTTCTTCAAGATATTTTTCCATCTACTCGGCGGTTTGTTCGTCTTGTGCTTTTTTCTTAAGCGCCTCTACTGCTGCTCGTTCTCCGAGTATATTTAAAGCAGATTCTCCATCTGAAGTTATATTTTTTAAATCGTTTATAGAATTTTTAAGTTCTTCTATATCGTCGTCTGTTAATTTCTAATCTTCAGGAAGACCGCGATTATACTCAGTCAATAGTTGTTCTCTTGTAGTATTTTGGGTTATTAATCCTCCAAGGATTTCAGCAATATTCTTATAAGTTCCTATATTACTATGTAGTTGATACATATAATCTTTGGAAGGAAGAGTTCTGGAATCGTCTTTACTTATATTTAATATTTCCCTAACGTCATCCAACAATTGAGGAATTATCTGTCTCAACGTAGAAGTAATGGCTACAAACTTGGAAAGCTGCTGATTTCTAAACATTTCTATCTACGAATTTGTAGAATTTATAAGCTTTGTTTTGTCAGATTTAGGCAAAGATGACGTCCTTATTGCCTTAACCCTCACCTCCAACTTCTGTGCGACATCTTCAAATCGATATACTTTGTCTTTAGCCGGTTTACTTAAAGTAATTGTGGCCATTTTATAAGCGTGGCTTAAAGACGTAATATTTTCACCAAAAGCCTAATCTACCAGTTGCTTCTTGTTAAACTTCCAATAAGCACGTTTAACCTAATCTATATTTACATTTCCGTTCTATACAGTTTCTACTCCAGATAGATAATCAATAAATTGTTTTTGGAATTCCTACAACTTCTAAGTGTTTGTTTTAAATAAATCCTTATTTACAAACAAACGAACTATACTATTTATAAAATTCTTAAATGCAGTAACGAATTTATTTTGAGAATCATTATCCAAACGTTCAAACAACCCGTATATTATCTCTCTAGCTGAACTATTCGTAATAAACTCTGAAGCAAATTCGTATTCGTCGTTTATTGCATAGAAACTTATATCAGAATTGTGCGCACCTATGTATTTATCAAACGCATTTTTCGCGATTCTCCACATCTTATTGTTGTGGTTTGCAAAAGACTATTCGAATTTATTGGACTTGAAGTATATGGCCTTTATAGTTACTCCATGAACGACTTCATGTAGGAATATGCGTCCGAAATTTTCTTTAGATAGCATACCACCTTCAATCCAGTACGGATTTACAGCAATATATACAAATCCTTTATTTTTATCAAATCTTGCTTCTGCTGCAGTATCTTTTTCTAACGCCTCGTCAAGTATTACAGGTATAGAATGCCTCTATAACATTTCTGAAAGAAATATATTTGACGCGGAAAAGCATCCAACAGCTTTTAACTAAGAAATAATTTCATCAGAACTTACATATAGATTACTCACCAATCTTGAGAATATATTTTGACCTAGATCGCTATAAGTAATAGAATCCAGATAATCTACATCTTCCAAATTTGCAACATCTAATTTGCTTTTATAGATGCTATCATTTTCAGTAGACCATGTACCAAGATTTTCTATATGCTTTATTTGATTTGGATTTACTACAACAATTTGTTCTTCTGATGGCTTTATTTGGTTTGTTGTTCTTTCTAAATATATACCGCCGTCATGATTTTCTTGTATCAACAAGTTCATTCGTTCATTAAATTGTTGTACCATCTTCTTGTGTCTTTCGGCGGAGTTTTTAGCTTCTTGTTCAGACTTACCACGTTTTATCTATCTATCATACATAGACTAATACGCTTTATTAACATCCATAGACACTTCCTCGTATGTTCTGCCAATCACATCGGAGTCTGACGGTTTGTATATAGGATTTTTTATATCTAAATATACTAAATATAAATTATCGCCATATTGTCTTGCGTATGATTTTGATGGAGTAAAATAAAAACCTTTTCCAAAAACGCCTTGATCTGAAGTAGTCCCTATTAAATCTCTACTAAACTATTGTATGCCGGAATTAGGAGAACCGTGCCACACAGCAAGTGGTTCTCCGTTTTCGTCTACCACCTTAGATACGTTTTCTTTCTCTTCAGCGGTCCAATCTCCAAACCAGTTGAAGAATTCGTCAGAATATACATTAGATTTAGCAACAATAGCTTTAGCTCTATTGCCATCAAAATAATCTAATAATGTTTGAAATAGAAAGGACTATTTGCCCTAAGGAGTTTTATCTAATAGATTACCTCCATTTCTATCATACATTACATAGGCAGCTTCCATTGCCTAGAAGTCAAGGCCGGTGCGCTAATTTCTTAACTCACCGTCCCTGAATTCTTCTTCGGTCATTGGTTTGCCTCCAAACGCTTCAATCATCTCATTGAAGCCGTCAAATACTTCTTTATTTCTATAATATGGGCAAATCATAATTATTCTACTTCAAAACTACCAGTTGCGTTTTCAAATCTACTAAATCTAGACCCGCCAGCGCATTCCTGGTTTTTACTATTTTCCTTATCTTGCTCAACATCTTGAACCTATTTCAATATAGGAGGAACATCATTAGATTCTTCAGAACTTTCTGATAAATCAAATCCAGTTGCCGATTCAAATCTACTAATTCTAGAAACATTTGATGCAGCAGCTTGTTCAGAAATTCCATCTATTTCTTGCACTGGAACATCTATACTAGAATCTATATTCTAGTCTTGTTCTATTGAGCTTTCAGATCCTCCAACAATATCGCCAAGTTGAGACAACAATCTATTGAATTTTTTCTTCTTTTGTGTAAACTCTTTATCGACATATATCGACATATTGTCAGAGCCAAAATTAAGACCGATTTGAGATTTTAAATACATAACAGTCTTTGCCAAATGTGTCTTGTCATTAGAAACGGCGGCACTAAACTTATCTATAGATACTCCAGAATTAATAAGTTGTAATACAAATTCATATATTCTAGAGTTAAGTTTATTCTGAATTACATTTTGCTTTGTGCGTTTATCGGCAACAAGAGCCTAACGTTTTGCTTCTAATGCAGAGTCCAAATCGTCTCCAAAATAGAACTGTTTATAGATATCTAATTGTTGATTAATATAGTCGTTTATTTCTTCATCGCCGACATCAAATTGACCATCAAATCTGACAGTAGAAAAATGAATTTTAACATTTTCTTGTTTAATATCTTTTATCTTCTTAATTGTATCAGACATATCACCAACCAACGCCAATTCTACAACATTGTTTTCTACACCGTTCTTAAGCTTTTTAATATTAGGCCTCTCAACATCACCTTCTGTAGGACTCTGAACTATATCTATAGTTATATCCGCATTATATTGTCCAGAATATTCTCCACTCTTTTTTCCTAAAATTGTAGCGCCAGTTATAGATCGTTTAACTGGCTGATCTGCTGGGGTAGACGTATCTACGTAGGATTTGGTATTAGAGGATAAATACATATCCGGAATTTCATCATAATCCCAAATTAAATTCAGTTTATAATCACCGTCCTAAAGATACTCGTTTATCTCTTTACGCACATTGTCTTCAGCATAATCCACATCGAGAATATTTGTATCAAAGATAGACTAAGTACTATAATTACAATATAATTCAAATTGGGTTATATTTCCGGATCGTATTCCAGCTTTAGGAACCGCTATATAAATAGAATACTTATTAGGCTTTACGCGATTTTTCTTAGCGTTATCTGTAGCATTTTCTTCCTCTTTATACGTTCTATCTACAACACCTATTTTCCTATAAAGGAATGATGAGGTTCCTTTTCTAATTTTAATAAACCTACTATCGCCGCTAACTCGTGTAGTAGCAATAAATGTTGGGAAACTCCTTCCACTCTCTTCGTCATAAATATCATGACCTGTAAATTCCTAAACTTCTCTAGTTGAAGATTGGAATCCGTTTTTAGTAGGATTAGTTGTAAGAATGTGAATTGGTACTATAGAACTATCAAACCAATAGTTTCTAGATAGAACATCTAATATATTAGATGCGGCTAATGCTTCTATATCTTCAGTATTGGATATATCTGTTAATCCTGACACATCCTATAAAACTTTATTTATAAGTCTTGAATCATTTGAATTCATCAACTTTAATGCAAATTTCAGCGAATCATCATACTGTTTCCTGTATTCTATTGGAACAAGATGAAAAAATGAATTTGCGACGTTGGTGTCGTATGTAGAATAATAAGCATAAAATACCAAGTCTTGAGCAAGATTGCGGACTCGTTCAGAATTATGGCTTAATAGCTAAGCAAACGCTGATATAAGTCTCCTTTCTTGAGAAGAGTTATTATCTGTTTGCGATTCTGTGAAATTCATTTTTCCTATAGGATATTTCTCATTAGGCGTCTACGGAGATAGATATAATAAAAGGTCGTTTATTATTTCACCATCATCGTTGACCAAATCTTCAGAATATTCTTCATACGGATTCTCCCTAACGTCTCTAATAAAATTAGACAATCTCTAGAAAATAGATTCCGTTTTGTTCCTACCATTAACTAGTTGATCAAATTTCTATGATACTGCGGAAATATCTCCTCCCAAAGTAAGATCTATCATATTTGTATCCGGATCACTATTTTGAGCATTCTCAAATATCTGCGGACCATACGCCATAAGAGCGTTAAATCTCATGACATTATCCAAACCTTGGGAAATAGCGTTTATAGATTGTTCAGAAAATACAGATTTAAATCCTCCAAAACTAGTATACCCACCAATAATACCGAGTATATTTTTAAATATAGATTCATACTAAGGTGTGGCAGAAAACAATTGAGTAGATAATATCTCTTTTATCCAGAATGTTGCGTTATCCAACTTATCATCTAAATATAACTCGCCAAAATATCGCTTTAACGCTGCCCTAGATATATCTGATTTAGTTACTCCTACTTCAGGATTAGAAGGTGCTACAGTCTTTTCGAAATCAGGTTCATTTATTGTAAAATTGGAATCTCCATATTTAAAGTTATCCACTTTATTTTGGTATTGTATGTTTTGCGCAATAGTATTTCCGTATTTTCTATTATCTACTCGAGAACACTGAACAAGAGAAGATAACGACTTTGCAAAATCATCAAGTTCCATAAAGGTCTATAACGCAGATATCTAGAAAATTATACTATCTATCACTTTATCGACATTCTATTCTGTTATATCTGCTCCAGTCGCAAAGTTTAAAATAGACTGTTTTCCATAATTTTCGTCAAATATGTATTTACGTTCAATTGGACGAGCTGGAGCGTCTTTATCGTAACCATTATCTCTACGTTCTTTTGCAGTCATTATCATCCACTCAAAATATTCGTGAGCGGATTTCGCTTTAACTTCTAACTACTTAGAAAGATCAAAATTCTAAAGTATATTATTTAAAATAGAATTATAATATCTAACTTTCTACTTGTATATGTTCTTTCTTCGTTTACTATTATTTTCAGATTCGATGACGTCTCCGTCTATATTATCGCCATATAATCCTCCAGAATTTATCAAGTTTTCAGCAAAATCTTTTAATGCTGGTTGTGCCAAAAATGTAAACGTTGACTCGCCCATACCAGCCCTAAGTAGAAGATTGGCATGATTGTAAGTAGCCTTATTAACGTTTAAGTCAAATACATAAGGATCTTTTGCCACATCAACATGTGCGTTTACCATTGCAGATAACCAGTCGGATATACGCAATCCGTCTTTTCCGTAAATCTAGTCTAAAGTTCCAAATCCATACTCTTCTCCGATCTCGCCGAAATCTATAGTAAGATGTGTAAACTGAGTAAGAGCGAGGTTTGTAATATTTAATGCAAACGGAGCAATACCTTGTTTACCGACACCAAACTCCATTTTCCTTAAAGCCTGGAACGATGGTAAAAGTTCCGTCATTCCTGGGATATAAGTTTTGCGTCTTTTACGTAATACTGGATTTAACAGGTCGTTATGTATAGTATTTGTAATAACGTCAATAGATGCTCTAGCGTTAGCATAATTTCTACGATCGGATATAATATCTATATAATTCTATAATAATCTGTTAGAAATAGCTCCCTACGGATTATCAATAAGTTCGTGATATTCTTTTACAAGATCGTCCCATCGACTAATATACTGATCTGGATGTTCTTGCTTATCGCGTTCTTCTACAGAATGTATATAATCCAAAGACTTCTACCATGCGGTCTTGCTGCTATACTTTCCTTTCTTAAACTCGCTATCAGAAATATCCTCGAATACGCCATGTCTATAAGAGAACGTGGCCAAGAATATTTTATCAACGTCGAAGTCAGAACCAGTTTGAGCAGTAAATTCTCTCGGTACTATAATGAGGTCTCCATTTTGTTGTGGTACGACATCTGCTACCTAAAACGCAAACATTGATGACATACCCTGTGTAGGAATACGATAGCCTACTCCAAACGGTTTTGCGTTATCTCCAATAATATTATTATCAAACAACCATTGTCTTTGTTGTTCGTATGTTTTGTTATTGAAGTCAGGTATTACATCTTTAAAAAAGTTCATACTCAACATTACCTGCATAGACCCCTCATAAGCAGACCATTTTAACTCTCTACCGTTGTTTGAAGAAAACACCCCGACATTCTAAGATCCGTATCCAGTAAAACCGAATAGTGATTGCTGTATTGCTGTACCACCTTTAGTCTTTATATCTACAACCTCATCGTTAACAATCGCAGTAGCACTGTTCTCAAACACGGTTCTTGATATCAAAGATGCTGCAGTTCCGCCGTTATATATTATCTCTTCTGCACTTATACCGAGGCCATTATTCTTAACTACAAGTTTTACAAAGTCTTCTACAGCTTTCTCGTTTATTACTCCATTCTTATAAAACCTATCTTTTAGATTTTCTACGCCTATTCTAGTAAGAGCGTTAATACAATCTACTATATCTCGTTTTATATCAGAGCCTTTCCTTGATTTTCTTCCAGCCTTATTAGTGCCGTAATACGCGTCGTCTATTATATTAGAGAATGCTATTTTGAACATCTGAGTACCTATAGCACGCATTGTTGCTTCATGTGCTTTAGTATTCTATTGCATTCGTATATTAGACAGATCTTGTATAGTAACTCCTAATAAATTATCACCTCGCTTAGAATTAACTTTTCCAGTAGAATAATCTAAGCTTAAATCACTATTAGAGTTTAATAAATCATTAAATGACCCTAATACACTCTCAGTAGATTCGTCAGTATTCACCACCTACGGGCCTTTTTGTATTGCTCCAACTTTTACAGCAGACTTAAACGACACCATATCCAATTCGTTACCAGCTTTATTCATTCTATTATAGAGTTTTTCTCCAACAGAAGTTGCTCTCTAGAATGCAAACAGCGGGAATATTGCCATTTTATTATAAATAGGTCTATTTATAAATATATTTCCCGTAATCTGTTGCGAATCGTTTTGGAAATATGACATCTTTAGAGGATATAATTCAAGGCGCTTTACATATTTCTATAAGCTCGGGTCCTTCATCCAATTGTTGGCGTTATCTAAGTTTTGAGTCCTAGATCCATCCTCATTAACAGTGATGCCTTCTAATATATTATATGCATCTTCGTCACAATATCCGTCTTCATCCGGCTCAAACGACCACTGGCCCAAACCTATTCTTATCTTTCTATATAATGCAGGTCTTATAAAAACTTGTGCATCAGCTACAGTAATATCTTTGTACGGTTTAATTTGCTGAGAAAGTTGTGTTTCAATATTACTTCTTTGAGATGCTGAAAGACTATTGTACACCTAATCAAAATATTTTTCATTTTGATATAACATGTCTATAGCTATCTCCTTAGTAATAACAGGCTTTAGGTTTTTCTTCTCAGATTTAAGTCTTTCGTTTTCCTTTTTTCTTTTAAGACTTATATCAGAATAAAACTTTTCAAACGCTTCTACTTTTTCGCAACGTATTAAATCTACAAGCAGCTGCTTTTTAAATAAGTCCTAGATTTCATTTAAAAATATAGACGGAATTTCTATATCTTCTACATTAAGATTCGTATACTTTGTACATTTTAAAGAAGGATCGAATAACAATTCATCATCACTATAATCGAGCCTTATCTCTTCACCTGGAGATAAAAGTCCACCAAGACGCTTTATCTTATCAGAAAATACATCGTCGAGATTTTCAACTATTATTTCTTCTTCTAACGATTGCCCATTATCAAATCTTCTGGCTATAGTTACTGCAGAAACACCAGAATCACTTAGATCTTCAAGTTTATAGTAGCCCTAATCTGAATATTTATACGCGGTTTCTGTAGACGAATCTACATACACTATTCCGGATTTTCCGGCTTTTGGAAATTTTGAAACTGTGTCAAAACGTTCGATTTTAGATATAGCCTTTTTCTTATAAAACGCCGGATCTCCACTAAATATCTTTTCTACCTCTATTACCGAAGTAGCTTCATTTGCCACAAAATTTCCAATTAGAGAGAATACTGCATGATGTAATAAGTCTGTAGCCTCATAAGGGCGGCCGTAAGAACCATATTCATTATCTTGTAAAGCCTTTATATAAGGTTCGAGTAGCTGTTCCGGTATAGATTCGGGAATATAACGGCCAGTAGAAGAATTATATTTTACAAGTTTTAAAGCTGAACCTGGGCGAGATATTCGATACAGTTCTTGATACGTCATGTCAACCAATTTCAAATTAATTGCCGTGCGCAATTCTTGTTTTGAATCACCATTCTACTCAAAACATTCAGCTTTAAGTCTCTTTAAAAACTCTCTTACTAATTCAAATCCGTCTAAGTCTTTACTCTTTAACACAGATGCACCAACAAACTTATATAACTCATCGTTTGACGAAACGTCTATTACTTTACCACTTTCAATCTTCTTTTGTAACTCAAACAATGCTTGCATCATTTGGTTAAAATTGTATTGATGTGTAGATAAAGGTATATCGTACAAATATCTAAATTTTCCGCCATTACCAGAGAAATCCATTCTTCCGTTTTTAACAGCACCGTGAAAATTTTCTATTCTGGCATTCTTATTAGACACTATTCGCTTAATATTTTCTTTACTATAATAATCCAGAAGCGTATTTATTTCATCTAGGAAATATCCAGCAAACCTATTTATAGTAACTCCAGAAAAAGTAGGTACGACATTATTGTTAGAATCCACAGAATAATTGACACCTTGTGCAGGATTTGATCTTAATTTAGAAACGGCCTGTGCGTTTATTATCGCTTTCGTTTCTTCGTCTGCCTCTTCTCTAAACCATTTTCTAGCTTCTCGTTTATACGTGTATTCGGACGTATATTTTTTAGGATCGAATGGATTAATTTTATTATACTCCTCATATATAGCTTTATTGATATCTTTATCTAGAGGAGAAACTAGCATGACGTCATGAGATAACTTTAACCCAGAGCATGATATAGAATGCCATGTTGGCTTATCTGCCATAGTAGGGAATATTATCTGGTCTTTTTCTGTCATAAGTAGTTTTGACAAATAATCCTCTTGCGCAGTGATTCCAAAATAATCTGCTCCTACAGCATTATTTGCATCCCTTATTCCTACAAACGTATTCAATTTTATTTTGGTATTAGGTTTTGCAGGATCTATGCTATCTACAATAGATCCTAATACGCTATGTCTGCAGTAAGGAGATTTACGAAGACTATCTATAAAAGCCTTCCTGCGCTAATTCATTAATCTCACTCTATCTGAAACAAAACTGTTTAGATTTATTGGATACAATCTATTATTATTTGCGTCTTTTACACTAAACTCAATAGGAGACGGATGTATTGCACTCCAAGCTAAAGCTAATATGCCGATATGAGAATCAGCTGCATATCCGTTAAATGCTTCGTCTATCGCTTTAACATATTTTTGTCCAGTTGGAGTAACCTCAGAATTTCCAGCATTGGTGTTATCTACTATTCCTCCTATAATATAGGAAATCGAACCTATCTTAGAAGTATTGAATATTTCATTTAGTGCGTCAAATTGCTGCTAAGAAGTAAGATTTCCGGATTCTCCAGATATCATTGCAATATATACATTTAAGGACTATATATCGCACTATATTCCTAATAAATTATAAAAATTTACGATCTTCGGTTTAAGCTCATCTAATTTATTTGATAAATTTTTTGGACTGTATACCTGTTTGCCGTTTTCACTCTTATAAGAATATTTCGATATTATATCTGATATTTCCTACAACTTCTTACTTATAACATTTGCAAAATCTTTGTTTATAACGCTAGATTTTGTTTTTTTGTTATATGACAATAATCCGTTAGCTGCCAAGTTTTTTGACCATTTTCTAGGAACGTTTCTTGCTACCTAAACTAAACTGTCGTTCTAAATGACCCATTGTCTAGACTTATCTGCAACGACTCCATTATCGCTAATGGTGTCTAATTCCGTTTCAGAGAATGAATAATCATCTTCCAAAGATGTATTAGATTGATAAGGATTCTGTATCTTAATTACCTAAATTTGATTTTTAGAACTGTTGACTGCAGCAAATATTTGACTTTTCAGCTAAATGTCTCCGTAATCTCCAGAATAATCAAGATCCTCAAGTTTTTCATACAACGCGTGAAAGAACGGGTTAGTATCTATTTGAGATTCTACTATTCCCATTATAGATGTAGGACTATAGTTTCCATCTTCATCTCTTTCTGAAAAAGAATCACACATCCACAGATTATCCAATATCAATCTCCATGCCTCGTCTTGATTCCAGGCTTTCGGTTCACCAAACTCATCATTATCCGGAATATATGCAACTTGACCATCTTCGTAATATTCCTTTTTATACTTAGGTATTCTACGTAAGAACATCTTAGTACTAATTGACGCATTTTGTTTTCTTGGAGCTTGCAATGTTACGCGATCCCATATATTTTCTGGAGAATCTTCGGCTTTAAGAGCATCTTCTCGTATTTCGGTCCTATCTACTTCTCTAACATCTTCAGCCTTTCTAATTTTTGCAACAATTCCCAAATCCATAAACGCATCGATTAAGGACTTTCTCAAGATGTTTTGGTTATCCCTAATCTCTTGTAGTTTATTACGTTTATCTTCATCGGTTTGTTCGCCAATCATTTTGTCTAAGGTTTCTAGAATATAACTGAACCCTTTATTGGCAACAAATTGCATCTTTTTTGGCGTAGACAAGTCAACATTGTTGAAAATTCTGTTTATTACAGAATCCAATCCGTCTAGAAGATCCTAATATGTATTAAACTATTTAAGATTTTGTAATTCTTCTTTAGATATATTAGGCATAGCATGGTTTATTTTAAATACTCCGTATTTATTATAACCTTCTATAAATTCTTTAGCAGATTTCTCATCGATTTTTATTGAAGCATACGCGCCTTTTGCTATTTGCTTAAACACTCTTCTATATGCACGCTTATCGCGAGTAGCGAATAAGAAATTAAATACGTTATTAAAGAATGTGGAAACTTTACCCTTTATAGAAGTATTTTCAAATCCTTCCATAAAAAGTTTAAAGTCGTCCGCCATAGCTTCTTCAATGTCGCCCCAAGTAACTCCTTTTCGCTTTAAATATTTATGGGTATTTAAATAAGCTTTCCATAAGGCAATTCTTTCTTGTTCATCATGTAATAGCAGGTTTACATAATGCCACGCCTCGTGATATTCGACTCCGTAATCAGATCTAGTAGATATTTTAACAATTCCTTCAAATTCGTCTGTCAATCTATCTAAGATTACATTCGTAAACGCATAAACCGGCTCATTAGAAGCGCTTCGCATTACAGCGTTTGTAACAACAACATTACCTTTGTCTATACCTAAAACTTTAGATAACCAATTCCGTGTATGGTCAATATCAACAGTTCCGCTGCCGCCAGTTTTTGAAAATACTCCAGTTACGGCCGACCAATTTGAATTATTATTCTTGACTACTACATTTCCAGTGTGATCTCCATAAAGATCCAATATAACACAGCCTTTGTTATTTCCCCAGAAAGACTTAAGATTTGATAATTCTACAGAACCTATTTGTACATCTTCAAACTTTACAGCATTATCAGGATTCTGCTTATTATACTTTTCCAAAAAGTCTTTAAGAATTTCATCAAACTTCTATTTGACTTCATCTGGTTTTATTCTACCTGTAGGTCTAATCAAAACTCTGTCGTTTATACCACCATGCTCTTTTGCGGCAAATGTTTTATTAAGTTCTTCTCTTATTGCAGCCGCCTCCTCATCAGTTTTAGCTAAAGATAATCCCTTTCTAACTCTTGCAGGATTGACAATAGTGTTAAACAGATCTTGATCTCTTAAATTAAACCCAGCTTGAGTTTCAGGTTTGGTCTTTGTCCGTTGTTTCGGTTTCTATGTAATAGGTATCATGTTGGAATCAGTAGATTCAGATTGCGCAGCAGCATCTTGCAATTCCTAGCCAAGATCCCCATTCTCAGAAGCGACTCCGTTAGCAAATACAAATGGGTCTTTTAATATTGTTTCTTCGGTGTCAGTTTTAAGTTTTCCTTCTTTAATCATCCATGCTAACACAGAAACGTTCTTCTTTGGAACAATGTCTCCATTTTCAAGTTTGAAGAAATCTCCAATTCTAAACGATAACTGCTGGCACCCAAATATAGAAACCCTCTGATTTAAATAATCTTCATTACTGTCAAACGATTTTGCAAAATTTCTTATTGCCCATCTAAATAAATACGAAACAGCTGATGGATTATCACTCATAACGTCTATAGTACTATTCATGTGCATCAAATCTGTATTCCAATGCATTTGAGTAGCTATTGCTTGTACTATTTCACGTCTTAAATTTTCACCAGTTTCGCTTTGATCTAACAACTATTCCCTGGTAAACTCTCTTAAGGCATATATTGTTTCTTTCTTACCGTTTACATCTATTACAGTAGGCATTCCTATGCTCAAAACCATACCGGATTTTCCCGAAGAGTCTTCAACGCTGTGCCAAGCCAACTATTTCTAAGCTAGCGTGCCAAACGGATCACTTCCGCTTTTAGGTTGATTTTTAAGAAGCGTTTTTTCTCCACTGTGTATAAAAAACTCAGCAATTTCGCTTTGCTATTCTGCAGTAAACTCAGAATCGAGCTAACCAGTAAGCATATAGAATATTACTTCTGCAGCAGAAGGTTGGTATCCTTGTCCATTTACGTTCTCTAATTTTCCGGTTTGCGGATTATATTTAAGACACAAGACTAGATTTTTTGGGTTATTTAACCATATAGTTTTTCCGTTTCTAATCTAAGTATCAAATCTTTCTTCTGCCAGCATTACTGGAACATTTTTATCAGATCTAGTTAGACTGTCTACAAGCCAATATATTTTTCCGGAAAGTCCGCTTCTATTAGAAAGAGTTTTTCCATATCTGTGAGTAGTAGATGCATCTTTGTCTAACAGTCCACGAATTGCCCATCTATCTTTATCGTTTGCAAACATTCCAAGCCCGTATCCGAATACTAATCTTCCGCTTTCTATATCTGATTGTATATCGTCAATAGTTCTGTCGGGAGACTCAAGAGTTCTATAGACCGGATTACCATTTTTATCTCGATTTCTGCTTATGCGTCCATTACTCTAAGATACTGATTTTGGTTTTACATCGGTTCTAGCATTAGATGGAAATATTATGGTCTTTTTGTTCGGATCTATAGATACATACTTGTCTATGATCTAATTTCTAAACGTGCGCAATGCATTTATTTGCTCAGTAACCTGTTCATCGCTTAGTACTCGTCTTCCAGGTAAAGCGAGAGATTGTCTCGCCCTGTCTATGAATAATTTTCTAAAGCGTTTACGTTCAGATTTCGCCTTCTTCCAAGAATCTTCATTATGATAATTTTCTCTTACCGGATCGTTATTCCAAAATCTATCAAATCCGTCATACGTACCGTTATTTCCGTAATAACTTTCCCTTGCACGGTCTTTTGCTATTTTATTTATAACTCTTTTATATAGCTGTATTTTTTGTGCAGTAGTAAGATAAATATTAGTAAGTTTTTTATAGACACGCTTAGTGTTCGGATCAAAAGTTAAATCTTCGCCAGAAGCTTGTACTATTTTACGCCAATCCAAATTCCTACTAAGTAACCAATTTCTCCAGTAATCTTCAGAATCTACAGCTATAGTATGGCCATCGTATTTTGTTTCACTGTAAGTTAAACCGAGCGGTCTTAGGAATGTAGCATAACAGTTATTTTCATCCTCTATTATTAGAGCTACAGTGAAAGAATCTCTAGGATCGTGTCCAGGTGCAATGTTCTTTCCCTATTCACTTTGAGTAACTATAAAATATTTTTTAGTCTTTTGAAGCCATCCTTTCTTTGAAAGATTCTATGAAAGTTGTCTACCAGATGCAAGAGGTTTATTTAACTTTACGGGAGGATTTCCGTCCCACGGTAATTCATCGGTACCATCTTCTTTCTTTTTTGGATTTGGCTGATAAAACATAGTTTGGCTTAAAAGATCGCCCAATGATTCATTGCTTGCGTCTTTCTTTTTATCTATTCCATTAATATTGTCCGGAAGAGCGTTTTGATCAAATCCTATTTGATCAGATAAGCCCATCAATATTAAATCATCTTCTACCAATTCACGCTAATCATCAAGTAGGACGTACCCGTCGTATTCCATATTACCGTCTTCATTGATGGTAATCAGACTGTAATCTTCAATATCTACCCATCCATTATCGAATTCGACATCATTAGAAGCTTCAACGTCTTCTTTGTGTTCGTTTTCCAAATATTCCTATAACCCACCGTCAGAATCGTTTGGTTCGAATTCTACATCGTCCTCAACTAGAATTTCTTCATCTTCGTCAGGTTCGTTTGCAGAGAATCCTTCGTCTTCAGACTCATCATCAACAACTTCTTCTGGACTCTATTCTTGTTCAATTGATTCGGGCTCAGTTGCAGCACTAGAAGGACTCTCTTCGACTTTTGGAGCCGGCTATGCTTCAGTCTGCTAAGGTTCTGGTTCATTTGAAGATTCTTCTTCAGAACTTTCAGCTTTCGCCTTTTCTTCTCGTTGTTTTCTTTTACGTTCCGCCTTTTCTTGTAAAGTTTCCGGATTTTTTTCGCTATTATATTTTTTACGGAGATTCTTTTCTGAGTTACTCATCGGAGCTTCTGTTGAAGTGACCGGCTTGGTCTCACTTTCAACTTGAGCTTCTTCCTCCAATACGGCGTGTTCTTCTTGTAATGGAGTAGACGGAACTTCTTCTTCAAATACTCGGTTGGCTATACGCCTTCGCTATATTTTTTTATCTACAAGTTCTTTTATTACTTTCCAAGCTGCATTTTTAGACAACTCTCTAATGTCATGCTCAATTACTTCTATATCTTCGTCATCAGACACGTCCTCATCCGGAGAATATTTTCTATTACGCTTGCCTATTAGTTGCCTATATTGTTTTACATCCTCGTCTAAAATATTTTCGGCGTTATTCCCATATAGAGCCTCACTCAAAGATGTTGGACTATTTCCCCCCAATAAGAACGCACTTGCAATTGTAGTCTAATTTTGATGTACGGCGCGATTTAAAAACAATCGACTCCAAACTTTTTCAAATTCTTCCTGATCGTCAAATTCAAATCCCTTACCTTCAAAAAATTGAGCATACGTAGCATTTGGGCCGAGTCTACGTAAATCAGATTTTTGCTTTTCTAATAACTCTTTTATCTGTTTGTCTAAAGACGAAACTATACCTTCGAGATCAGTATCTACGTCTAATCCTTGATAAGCTTTTACAGTTTTATTCCTAAGCTCTTTATCTTTTGCAATGGCTTTAACTTTTTGTAAAATGGCAAGCCTATCTGCAAGATGCTTAATATGTATCCTTTCTTGAATGTAATCGTTTAGAGAATAAGTACCTTCATTATATCTTTCGTAAGCCTATTCAATAAAGTTATTTCTTTTTTCTTCGTCTTTATATATTTCATGCAGACGTTTATTAAGATCCCTTTCATTCTCATGTTCGGCTCTTACTGCAGAACGTACATACTTATTCTTTACAAATGCACTTTCGTTTTGAAGAAGCTTAAAATACTGTTTTCTATTTTCATAGTCGTATGCAAAACGTAAAGCTTTTTTACGTTCTTTGTCATTTGTAAATATTTCTCTAGCCTAAAGAGTAAGTGGATCATAACCTTCTTCATCCTCATGTAAAACTACAGATTCAGAAAGACCATTTCGAGTTATATACTCTTTTATTCCTTCGTTTTCAAGAAATTTCTATACAGAATCAAACTTTCTAACAAACGCTCCAAACTTTCCGCGTCTCTATGACTGCCTATTTGCAAGATAATCATCATAATCTGCCTTCAACTAAGTAATCATACTTGCAAGTTTTGGATTTTCATCTTGCAACTATTTTAATCGCTCTTTTGAAGTATATTCGTCCAACATTTCCTATACAATATCGTTATGACGGTATTGCATATTTTTTAGACTTTTTAAATCATCTTGTAATTGTTCTTCTGTCTTTTGCTGCGCTGTTATTCTGGCGGCACCCTCAATTATTAACTACTTGTGAAAATCTCCGTATTTATCAAATCCTGCTTTTTTAACAGATTCAGTTAATTCTTTATTGTTATATAATGCCCACGCATTTTCCATTAAACGAATATCTTCGTCAATATAATCTTTTTTAACTAGAGTATTATTTTCATCTACAGAGTTCTTTAAATCTACCAGCGCTTTTCTCAGTCTTGTATTATTTACTCCAGCTTTTGTAAACGCATCTACAAATAACTATAAATGATGCTGATCTTGGACCTTATCGTAAAAATTAGATATTATGTTTGCTAAAGCCTTATCGTTTTTAAGTTGGGAGTGCAAATCTCTAATTGATCCTTCTATATCTCCACTTAAAATATTTCTTGAACCAGATAACGCTTTAGAAAATAATATGGAGGACACTGCTCCAATATTCATTGCTTTTCTGACCTGATCTATAGGAAGTTCTGTATCCCAAGGATCATATCCTAAGTATGCCGCAAATGCTTCTGCGGCTAATCCAGCATCATTAAATACTTCATTTATATCAAATAAAGAATATTGAGATTGGTCGTCATCATACAAACCGCGTTGATATCTATTTTGAAGTATCTCCTGAATACCTTCTTCAGTGCCTTCTAAAAAAGCCTGTCTTGCAGATAATGCAGCACCTTTTACTAAATAGTCGCCTATATGCTTAGTTGCTAAAGCTTTTGCGATATCTCCCTTTTCTACAAACCGTTTTACAGCCTTTCTAGTAATAACATCACTTGCTGCTTGCAAAACCGGTTTCGATTCTTCTTCTATGGCAGTTCGCATCATGTTCGTTCCGTAAACCTTACGAGCTTGATTTTTAGCAAAATCTCGCATAGCCTTTCCTGAATACGACATGAATGGGAGGGCTTCTAAATAATCCATTATCGCAAGGCTATTATTAGCATTTATTAGCTTATTTAAGCCTTTTCTAGCCTCTATTTTTGCATTATCGTATACGTCATCCCCAGTGTTTATATTAAACGCTATACCAAGCTTTAAAAGTTTATCTAAATCCATATTAGACGTATCGATATCCATTCTATCGGCACGTTGCCTAATCGTGTTTACAACTTTTTCTACGTCTCCTCTTTCGTCGTACAGCTATTTAGACACTCTATCGCCCATAGCCTGCATAGCCTCTAGTCCAGTTTCAACCTTTCTAGATTCCACTGCAGCTGCATAACCAGCAGTAGCCATTGCAGCCCTTCCACCGCGTCCAGCTAAAAACTCTCCAGCAGCACCCATGATTGCGCCAGATACAGGGCCTCCCTTCATTGCCCATGTCGGTAATCTGCTGGATAAATATCCAAGCATTCCGTCGAATCCTAATGCGTACGCTTGGTATTTATACATTCCTACAGTAGATGCTACCTCTGGGATGGAATATAATAGAGCGTTATACGGATGTATGAAATAATCATACCAATTTTTTCCAAATTTTTCTTGTGCATCTTTAAACTGTTGTGGAATATCTTCTGCGTCATATATATCTATTCCAAACAATTTACCGTCCTTGGAAAATTTTATATCGCTTTTTAACTCAGCAATCCTCTCTTGAAGCAAACGATTGTTTTCTTCCTTCCAAGAATTAAGTCTATCGACATCTATATTTGGAACTCCGTCTTGGTTTCCTTTGTATAATTTTTGTAAAAATTCATAATCCTTTGGAGCATTCGGATTTAAAGTACCTATTACCTAACTAGTTTCATATTCGCCTTTCCAATCTGCTCCAAATACTCCACCTAAAAGATTTCCAGATCTTCGCAACGCAAAATCTATAGCCTCTTGGCCTACAGATAATGCATTACCGACAGTCTTTCCTAAAAAATTTAAGAAATTAGTTTCTTTTCCGTAAGGAGTCTGGTTTCTGCCAATATATCTGTCAGCTACGAACAATTTATCTCCAAGATTCATTCGATCTACGTCATACATCTCTTTAGCGATGGCCGCATGTGTACGGCCTTCGCCTAAAAAGAATGTATCAAGCTCACGGAGCCTGTTTTCTATATAAGCTTGTCGTTCTGTATAAAACCGTTCAAAAGCAGTTCCTACTTTTCTGTTCTGTATTTCACCAAGCTCTTGCTTTAAGTTCTTATATTCCAGTACAAGTTCTATATCTTGTTGTCCTTGGGTTATATCGTCAATAGATTTATAGTCCGAATCTATAAACTGGTCTATAAGTTTTTTGGTAAATGTACGACCAACATTTTTTATGTCATCGGCTATTCCACCGGATAATGTCTACGCGGCAGACCAAATACTTTCAAAAAATCCTTTGCCGTCTTCATCACGAGACTCTTCTGTCCCAAATCTATCGTACGTTATATTAGATTTAAGACCAGAATCTTTAAAAAGGTTTTCGGTATAACTCCGCCTTCCAGAATACGCGTATCTACCCTGTTGCTGTATTTGTCGCATTTTTTCTATATTCTGCGCAGCGGTTGTTTTATATTCTTTTCTCATAATCAATCACCGAAAATAAAATCTGTATCATCATCTTCAATATAGCTGCCTTCTCTCTTAGCTGCAGTCGCTTTAGTAAACTACGTGTCGTGGAATGTATCTATTTGTGCATTGCCGTATCCTTCTCCACTTACGGTTCTAGTTACAGGAATGTCGTAATATTCTATTTTATCAGATACTAATTTATTTTTAGATGCATCGTTATCTACATATACGCGCTTACCGTCTTTGTCTAAAGCGACCATGCCTATTTCGTTAGCCATTCCTACAATAGCATCAATGTTATTTTTAAAATACTGCTCGACTTCTGACTTTCTTACTCGAATGACGCCATTTATATCATATTGATCATAGCCTGCAGTTGCATTCCAGTTCACAGTAACTTCTGGTACAGGAACATAACCGGAAACATGATTCGTGTTTAACCATTCATTAAAATCTTCCAGTTTTTTAGATATAAATTGATCATATGTACTGGTCAACGAACGGAAATTTGCATACTTATCTTTAGGCTTAAACTGATCAAAATATTCATTTTGTTTTACAGCAGTAACCGTCAGAGTGCCATCTCCGAATGAAATCGGATGTCTCTTTATTCCGCCATCTTCTGAAAGCTGATCTACAGAATTTGTTCCTGCAAGAAGAGCCTATGCTGTAAGTCTATCGAGACCATTTACAGAAGTTTGAGACAACTTATAAAATTCGGAAGCGGTACGTGGATAATTTCCTGTGGCCTCCATATCTTTAAGTGCTTTCAAATATTTATTTGCAACATTAGCTTGCTGTCTTTCGGTCCATCTAGATCCTTCTGCTTGCGAACCGCTTCCGCCACTATGTCTAATTCTTGCAACTTCAGCATTATGTTGATATCTTGCATTTTCTAATGCAAATTTGTTTTCAGTTCTATTAGGAGCAATAAGATACCCTTGCTAAGCGTCAGCTATATCTCTCTGTAACTATCTCTCTATCGCATCTTCAGTAGGCTGCTCCCCTCTTGCAGCAACTTTACTTGCCGCGATATTTCTATAATATCTTGACCAGAATGTACCCTCCCAGCCAGGAGTATTATTTCTAGCTATATTCATAAGATCGCTGTCTGTAAATCCAGAATAATCGTATCTCGGGTCATACTGGTATGGATTTCCAGAGGCATCTATAAAACTATTAACATCTTCCTTGCTAAGAAGGTGCGGCTGTCTGGTCTTATACCATTCATCAGTAGCGTCTTTTAACGTTTGAAGTTCTATTGGCGACTATTGTGTCCACATTCGTATTTTCCCATCTGGACCAACTGTACTAAACTCATTAAATGGGCTGATACCAAGTTCCTGCAACCGCATTGCCTCAGCAACAGGATCATATTTTCCTGAAGCCTACAACTTGGCTAATGCGGACTAATATGCAGTACCATATTGCGCATTAGCTTTCATGGCAGACATCGTCGCCGGACTTATTGAATTGATTCTCTAATATAGTCTATTACGGCCTTCTACACTTCTAAGCGGGTCTATTCCAGAAGCATACATATCTTCTATATCTTTCTGTATTCCTCCGACAATATTAGTGTACGCCCGCATATCTTCTTCAAATGGAGAATAGAAATCAGAATATTCTTTTCTAAAATCTTCAAACTTTTTTAAAGCCTTTTCATACATGTTCTTGGCAGCTTCTACGCTAGCCAGCATCATCTGCGTATCAAACAGATCTTTTGTGGGCATCTGCGCCCACTAATCATATGCGTATACCATAATTAAGCTCTACTCTTTATATCAGCTTCATATAGCCTCTTCATATCTCCAAACATCCTAAGCTTATTAGCGTTGGCCATATACTGTTGTAACTGATTCAGTGAATTATACAGACCCATTTGCATACCTTGTTGTCTTGCAGCATGAGCCTTGCTATAGTAATCAAGATCCCATTGGTTAGTAGCCATCCTATTCTGAGCTTCTTGTGCTCCAGAAGTAAGTAATGCTTGAGCATACTGTGAACCGTAAGCATTATTCTGTTGCTGTATTGCAGCTAACGCATTAGCCCTTGCTACCTGAGAATTGTTTGTAAGTGCTATATTACCTAAATACTTCTAAGCTCCACTCAAACCTCCAGCTGTAGCTAACCTGTATCTACCTGCAGCATCATCTCTATTAATCTGATCCATAATAGGCTTAGAACTTATCCTCATGCCTCCTAAGATGTCAAATGCACGAGGAGCATACATATTAGGAACATACGTGTTGGGATTCTTTACACGTTGGTTCTTAGCCCCAAAGTATTGTCCTAAGCCAATTAAACCTCCTATGCCGCTTGTAAGTAGATTACCCCACTCTAAGCCTGTTGCAGCGTGTTGTACACCTTCTTGTGCTTGTCTTATCGGTTCCATAGTTTCATGCTGTTCCTATGCCAACATCGCAAGATTCTGTTCAGCAGTGTTTCTTTCTTTTGCCAATACATTCTTAGTAACTTCTTTTGCAGATTTGCCTTTTACAGAATCTATCGCATTATCTATAGCTTTTATTTTCATTACATCAGGTAATGCGCGTTGTGCAAAATCAAATTGTTTTGTAAATATTGTAGTGTCGTCATTAACAGTTGTTGGAACCCAATCCCCCTGTGCTGTACTTCCAGGTATCATTCCACTAGAATAAGAATTACTAGGATTCCATTTCACCTCTCCAGCACTAGCATACGCGGGTTCCATTCCATTAGCTGCATGCAGCGGCATATTTTCGTAATTTCCGTACATTCTTCTATTTTCCATTTGAGCCGCTTGTGTTGCAGCTACACTTCTATTGTAATTATTAGTCATATTGGCTCTATATATAGCATCTTGCTGAGCTTCTCTAGCCTATGCGTGACTTTTTCCTCCACCAAATAAACCGGCAAGTAAACCTACTCCACCACCTATAGCGGCTCCTATTGGTCCAAAAGCAGCACCTGTTGTTGCACCAGTTGCCATCAACCCTAGTGTATTGTTCACATGTGTTTTATGGTTTTCATCCATCAAACGTTGCGTATCTATATTCTTATACGTCTAATATCCTACACCACCAACAGATTGCATTGTAGTACCGGCATCTCTAAGAATATCATCTGCTGTTTTTCCGTATTTAGCAGCATTAAACGCTTGACCCATAAACGCAATAGCTCCAGGAAGAACATTCATTGAATTCTATTCGAATCTAATTTTACGTTGATTCTTAATATCTGCAAGCATTTTATTTTGCTAATCGAGCATTAGCTGATCAAATTCCGGAAATTCTGGATCAATCTTAAAATAATCTTTCATATCAACTCCACGAAATTCTATATTTAGTTATTATATATTGTATTGAAAAATCAGTGGAGCTACTAGACGAAGTAAGTTCGCACTGCATTGTTCTTCCTCTCATTCTTCCACCATACTGAGCATCTTTATCTCTAGGTATAGCAAATCTGAGGTCGTATTCTCTATTAGTTATATTCTTATCGAGCTGAGATTGCTGCCCTATTGTGCGGAAAGCAAACGTCAATGGTTGATTGTCTCTCTTAGTAGTATCTGGTTCGCTATTGTAGAATAGATCGTAATAGAAAGACTCTCCCATTCCAAGTTGTACATTATCGTATGTCTTAGTAAACGTACTATTAGCGTTTACTACATATCTCAACCTTGGGTAAAGCTTTTCTCCAACTTTGTTCCATTCATACACATCGTTGTTCTCAAACATGTAGTTCTTACCATTTACAACAACTGAATGTTCAAACGGAGTGGTGTATGCAGAAGTAAATTGCTGCACAATCTCGTTGTATACTATCGGATATCTATTGAATCGTTCTTCAGCTATAATAAAGTCATTCTCAAAACCGTCTACTGGGAAGTTATTCTCAAATCGTTTTAGATATTCTATGTACGGTATGTTTACTACATGCATAAGTACTTCATGATACTTATGATCGTATGACATCTTAGGTTTATTTATAAGCTGTCCCCTATTTATTAACGAGCTTACCGTTTTAGGTTTCTTCATTGGAAGTACCTACTATCCTCCAGAATATGCTAATATCTCTTTCCTGTACTAATCCCACCAATATAATGTAGTATCTGACTATGTTTCACACATCTGTTCAGGAGCCATGCCGTATTCGGTAGTAAGGTAATCGTATCTCTGTAATACGTCGCCGTTGCCCAAGATAATATTAGTATCATTTACATCCTGCAGCATTGTACGTTCGTTTACACTTAATACTCCAGTAGCATCTTTCTACCAGAACATTAGAGTGTTCTTGAATAGTCTAAGATCTGTTATCTCCCCATATCGAGTATCTACGTCTAGATAATTCGCAGATTTATAGTTCAACCAATTGTCAATACGTTCGTTGTTTGTTTTCTGTAGAGATACATATACTCTATAATCATACTAACTATTCTCTAGATCATCTTGACTTACAGCGGAACTAACTTGCAATGTTGGTTCTGCACTATAAGCGGTATTGTACATATAGGCATCGTTCTCTTGCGAATAATTCTACATCTTTGACACATAATCCTAAATGTATCTGGAATATTTATCACCAAATGTTGCTTTTTTCGAAACACGTTTATACGAATCGCCGCTATCAGAATTCATATCTATACGCGTTTCTAACGGAACTATATATACTGTAGACATTCTCGGTGCATGTACAAATTGATCATCTTCCCAAGTATGTAAGGCGTTATAATAAAAATTCTATATATATCTGTCACCGTCGTATACTTCATGTGGATTTTCATCATTTTCAAAATAATTTCCATAAGACGTATATACAGAATAATCTTTAGACTATTCTCCAGCATATGGAGTTACATTGGGATTCTATAAATTCGCTATTGTAATATCTCCTACTCTAGAAACATGATTTATTTCATCCTCTGAAGTAAATAACAAACATTTGCCCCCACTTCCTATTGGATAACGATATGCCCAATGTTCGTATACATATGAAGCAGTATTATCCGCACGAGCTATATCAATAAATTCATCCTCGTCTTTATTACTCGGCCGGCCTAAACTATAAACGCTTTCTACATTAAGCCATTCGTTATTATCTTTAAACTTCTATAGCATTGCGACAGACCAATTTATGAAATCATAACTTCCAATCAAAGTAGTCGCATTTTCATAATTAAAATTACCTGACGTAGCAAATTCATTAAATTGTGGAGAATTTGCAAATCGAATTTTATCAATGTCGTACGTATATGATAAATAATTTACTGTTGAAGATCCGAGATTATGTGCTCGTAATACGTTTTGCGGTGGGTAAACATATTTTACTTTGCCGGTATCGGAATCAATTTCTACAACTTTGCCAGTTAAAGTTGAATTTTCATTTGCATCTGTATGTGAGAATTGCGAATCGGGATGACAAAATATATAATTTCCTCCAGAAACTTCTACTCTTTCGAATATTGGATTATCGTCGTCTCCGTCATTTATGGCGTTTAAACACAAACCTGAACTTCCAAAACGCACCAAATGTGATGGTAATAAATTATTGTTTTGATCTATCTCCGCTCCGTTTTCAGTAGTTCTAGCCCATTGGACACTTTTAAAGTTAAAGTCGGCGTTAGTCTATTTTTCTGCAGGAACGTCCATAAAAACATTCAACTTTAATAAGTTTTCCATATTTACAATTTCGTCTACAAAAGTACTACTATAACTTACTTCTGGAGAACAAAACATAAATAGTGTAGATTTATCAGTTGTAACTTTTGTATGATGTGCTCTACCTGCTTCTCTTCTATCATCGTCATACGAATCTGAAAATACATTCCACATCGAAACAAATCCAGAAGGATAGTATTTATTATTTACACCTACACTATCGTCTACTGAATTATTTTTCATCGTTCTTCCGATAATACCTTGGGCAATGTTGTGTATATCTGTAGATTTACGCTAACATCTTACGATTTCGTAGTAAGGAAACAAATCTTTATTTAAGTTGTTCACGGTAAACTATACGGCCAATATATTTGCCTTTAAATATTGAGGATCTGGTTGATTTGTCATCAATATTGGAGATATAGAATTATCGGGAGTCCTAATATCGGCTATATGTTTTACAGGCCATTTATTTCCAAACTTATCATATAATATTATACCGTATCTGTATATTTCATCGCGTTGCAATGTCTTTGTATCTTCTGAATGATCGTCGACAATATCTTTGGTTATAGTAAACAACTGCCAATCTATATTCAATCCTGTATTGCCCCACCATCCACTATGGCTACCATGCTGCCCTGCAGTTTTAAACGGAACATTAAAATTTAAATATCCGTCATCATCTATTTGTGCAGAAGCATCCCATTCATTAAAGTATTTATCTGTCGCTTCCGCCTTATTATATTTAAGATTTGCTACAAATAGATAATCATTTTTAGATTCTATATAATTCGGAACAATATCTAAATTACTACTCATTGCCTAAAATTCAGCAAATGTTGTATCAGACGTTATTGGTTCTTGACCTCTATCTAAAAATATATAATTCGAATCGTTCAAGTCGTCGTCGAACAATAAATCTATATTTGGTTGTTGGCCAATTTCTGAATAAGTTATTCGATAAATTAAGATCTTTTCATACGGAGTTGTAGACTTGTTCTCTTTTATCTCTACCTAAAATCCAACATTAGTAAAAAAATCTTGCATTATACCTTTATCTGGATTCGCAGATTCATATACACTAAGCGGTTTTGTAGACGGAGATACAGCAGATGACCCACCATACTTAGTATATAAAATGTAAGCGTATTGAACAATTCCTGGCTTAAGCTGACCATTAATTCTAACAATCTCGCCAAATCCACCAAATACATTTATTCCGGCAGATTTATCCACATTTTCAAAATTATCAGGATTGGTAGCACCTTTATGTATACTGAATGCTCTTAATGGATTTATTCCATCTGCTACATATAGTTTTATATTATCTTCGTCTTCATATCTAGTTACAAGACTATAGTGATCGGAATTCCACTTATCATTTTTTGCCTAAAATGGGAACCATTCCTTATTTTCTTTTTTTGTACCAATCTTGTCTTTGTCTATTATATGAATTTGAGCGGCAGTGTTATTGGATAGTATAACAATGAGATTTCTAATAGACGTTACAGCTTTTACCTCTTCTTGTTCATTTAATAGCTGTTCTATCTTTTTATATCCTTCAATTAACCTAAGTTCCCCACTATTCTCTCCCTCATTGGTAAGGAACCTGAGATTCTCAGCATACCTGTATTGCTCAGCTGGCAAGTAAGCATCCGATGTGTCAGTGTTCATACCTTTGTTGAACACATTAATTTGTTGTGTGTTAGAATTAGTGGACATGGTAATCGTTGTATGTTATTTGTTCTTTACCTATATTCTTAAAGAATGTATCATCCCCATCCCAATCAGGGATAAGCTTATTCCAATCATTCTTTATATTTTGCATATCGTCTGCAGTAGGCATCATAGCCTCTGCATACGCTTGATTTCTATAGAAGTTCCATTGTTGCTGTGTATAGAAGTAAGCATCTCTGGCGTACTTCTGTGCATATTTAGAATTACCTCCGAGCTGTCCATTCATGAACTTGGGGAATGTAAGCTTCATCACAACATACCAATAGATTGCCTCCTAGTATGAAGTCAGGTCTGGAATAAGAGGATACCCTCGTTCATCTGTGGCTATAGCTTTATAAGCCAACTTTATAAATCCGTGTCTACGGTTTGTGACTATCCAACCAGGTTTAATAAAGTACTGCGGGTCTTCAAATCCATTCTCTCCAAACATCCTAGTCAAATACTTCATAGTATTGATAGTATAGAACTATGACTGAGCTGTAGTTAAGTTTGGTATCAAAGGATAATCGTGATAATGACAATGTGGACCATGTTTATGTGTACCTTTAAATATAGCTGTAGAAGTTCTCATAGGCTTCCAAGGCCCGTGCGGAGTATTAGAATATGCCACTCCGTCTAACACTTGTAGATCATCTGGTATGGGAACTTGATAGTCTTGAATTTCTAATACGGGGAATCCGTCCTCTCCAGACTCCCTGCTGATATACTACATAGGAGCACCAATCTTATCCACGGCCTCGAATATCCATTCACGAATATCACTAGTTCTCTGACGTACTTCAGAAGAATCTAAATCAGCCATGATTTTAGCTATGACTGATTCACACTTTGTATAATTGTATATCATTTATATTTATATAATCTTGATTATTAAATATTAATTGAGCTAGTTTACGTTTATTCTATCGTACTAGACAGAGCTAATATTTATATCTATCTGGGAATGTCCGAGGTAACTTTGACCAAAACAACCTATACTTATACCCGTCGGAATGTTCATTCAGGTGATATATTCTCTTATTGTAATCTTTGCTCGATTTATAATCTGTTGACAGGGACTGCTCCGTGTAGCTCTTTGGTTTATACTTAACCACTTGTATATAACCTAGCCCATAAGGCATTTTAAAGCCGTCTGACGCGTTTAAAACGTGCTCTAGGATAACTTTACACATCTCCTCTAAAACACGCTTATAGAGGCCGTAATCGACCTCTATTGGCATCATGTTGTACATATCCCTGAAGGTTACTGATTGTTTACTCTTCATCGTCTTGTGGTCCATGCGGTTTAACACTTGCGAGAGTAGCATTATTACTATCATCGCTAGGTCTATTAAGCATGAATGCCAATTCGTTTTTAATTATAAGCTCTTTAATATGCGGTACCATCCACGCAGGTATCTTTACATTTTCTTCTTCAGTAGTGTCATCATCAGAGTCTTCTGCATCGTCTGGAGTCTCATATGCAGCTAATACATATATGTATTTTAGCATGCCCTCATCGCTAACCCCCTATACGTAAATATGACCGTCGTCCTTATAGTACGCGGTCAACTCTCCGAATGTGTACTTCCTAAAGTACTGGTAATGTCTCTTTATGTGATTGGTGTACTGTATTACTTCTCCATTCTAGTCGTGTATTGCTAGTATACTGCTCTCCGCATTATCGAATACATTATCAAGCTTATCTACAGTCCGTTTTGTAAATATGGGAAGGTCAGATTCTGATTCTACTTCCTCTAACTCCATCGGACCTACTTCTTTTACTGTGATGTATTCGTTGTCAATTAGATCCTCCACAGTAATTCCATACTGTTTTCTCTATTCTTTTAGCTGATCTAATCTCTCTTTATGCAGTCTACTCCTATAAGCTTTAACCCAGAGATGAACCTAAGCTCTAGACAAATCCTCGCTCTCGCTTATATTATTGTTTCTAACAAGTAGAAGAATATCGTCAGTTATGTCTTTTAACGAAATCTATGTCATATTATTTACTTGTTTCTATTACCCTCACATCTGTAGTATTAATAAGGTCGTTAGTGTTTACTATTTCGTATTTGTACTTTCTTACTTTCTTAAAGTCAAATGTAAACAACCTTTTAAGGAATTTCTTTTTATTCTTATATTCCTTTTTAGAATAGATGTAAAGGTATTGTGTATTCTTAATATCGAGGCCTATATTAACTGTATCGGCCCCTATTGTATAGTAGACAGTAGTAAGATCATTAGGTTTAATACTATCAGTATAAGTAGTATCTTTTAGTATCTCTACTAGATCTCCTTGTACTTCTTTTTGAACATTAACGTATATTACCTGTTTTTGAGTTGCCGCTGTATTTAACAACTTATCTTTTATTTTTAATTCTTTTCTTACACTGTCTATTTTCTATATTAATTCATCGTTCTACTAACTAAGAGTTTCCATGTCTAGCTTTAAAACATTATTGGCCTACCAGGACTCCTGTAAGGAACCCTAATAGGCCTCAATGTTATTCTAAGCCATTTCTAGGCTTTCTGATAGTTTTTTATTTTGTATATGAGTGTTTGCACTCCAAGCTAAAATCAGCGCCATAGCGAGGCCCGTAAACCACTTAGTAGCTGTCGTCCGATGAACTATCAACCATGTCAATATGTTCATCATGTCTAACCATCCGTTTTAATTCGTTGTACCGATTATTCCATATATTACTGGACTCCTGGTATTTACCGTTCCAGTACATAGCTACGCCGAATATACTTGCTGCGTATACTAGAGTTTGTGCGACATACCCTAAAACTCCGTTAGAGATGTCTTGCGAATCAAAATATTGGAAGAACGCCAAGACTATTCCACTTGTCAATGAAGCGACAGCCGTGGAGTACTATACTATATCCTTCCAACCTTTCATTTTCATTGTCCTTCGTACCAACCAGTATCTACAGATACCTTAGAACCATCACTCAGATTCAGATCAATAGCGTCTGTAACAGCATTATATTGACCAGACTGTACATACTTATCAAGAGTAGATACAGCAACGCTACCGTCTTCAAGAATCATAATGGGGACGTCTACAGATACAGAAGGCGTTTTATTGGATGTAACGGTAATATATGCTACATGTGAAGTTTCTCCGTCAGGAAGAGCGTTTGAGCCATATAAAAGTGTATTTCCGCTAGTAGTATAAATATAAAGATACTGCTCGCTTCCACTCTTAATGGACCACGTAACGCTGTCTATATCTAAGCCTTTTGGAAGAACTTCTGCCTCAAGTACGCCTTTGGAATTTTGGCCAATAGCCTTATTTCCACTTACTACAATCTTTTCTGCATTCATAAAATTACCAACACTAATTGTAATATTTCCAGAAGCCCCTTCTTCATTAGAAGAACCGACGAGTGTAAATATGTCCTGATAATCCATAGTAACTGTTCTTAAATTGTTTCGTCCATATCCAGGCTCATACAGCTTAACAATAAGCATAAGCTTGTAATTACCTTTATAAATCTAATTCTCTGCAGGGAAATGTACATCCACGACATTAGGCTGATCTGTAGCCATGACGGGAGCCATAAATTCACAACGACCGTACTGCTCTTTATAATCCTCATCCTTCATGAGCATTTTGTCGTGCAGATCCATCATGTCGTCGTAACCCCACAGATGATTGTGGAATGGATCGAAAGTATGAGGATATACTCCAAACCCTACATACGGAGCCACGGCCCACACCGGGTGGACGTGGAACGTGGGATGCCCGCAATGTAGTAAATCGTAGGGAGTTCCGTGGTACGGACGGCAATGAGGCTCTGCAGGGAATCTACCAACGTATTTCACAACACGTCTACGATCCTCCATCTCATCGTGGTAGTGAACTGAATCATACCTATGCTGAGCATCAAGATCCTACTGCTTACTAGTATTAATGAGAAATGCACGGATAGACTTAATGTTTATATAGTCTATACCCTGATTACCCAACAATGTCACATGTAAGCAGATATCATTTCCGATCCTTACTTTCATAATCACTGGTCGTTAGTGGGATCTTCAGTTGTAGTATCAGTTACAAGACGTCCGTCCTTAGCAAGTGTAATAGCAGTAGTAAGCTTACCAGCAAGTGTGGTAGTATCTGCAGTCATGTAAATCTCAACACACTGCTTCGTCTTACGGAAGATGTCGTCAGCAGCACGATACATATTCTCAAACTCGAGAGTAATGGCATTGTACTCAGCATCGAGGTCGGTCTCAAGAGCCGGCTTAATGATCGGCCAAGTACCATTACCACGGTTCAGGATGCCCTCATAACCAAGAGCCTGTGACTCACGATCACGAACAAGCTTAGCGTCGGCAGCGTAACGATAACCAGGAGTCTTGGTGATAGTAACACCAGCGGGGAAATGCTTATTCAGTGATTCCCAACCATCAGCGGCAGGATCGGTGAAATAAATGTTAGCGTTGAAACGAACTTTCTCAGCCCAGTTCAGAGTCTCAACAGCATTGTCGTCGTCATAAGGCAGAGCGGTCAAAACGAGCTTACCGGAAGTAGTAGTACCGTCAGCCTCAACGCGTGCACGCTTCCACTGCTTGTTAATCAGAGTAGCCAGGTTCTAGGCGATGGCAGCAGCGTCGTCGCCAAACTCAGTAACATACTCATAACTCTCAGTCCACTTACGGTAGCGGTGAGGCATATCCTTGAAGGTCAGACGAACGATGACATGTTTACCACCCTGAGCGAGAAGACCAGCAACATTCTGCTCCATATTAGTGAAGTCGATCTCAATTGAATCCTCAGTTGAGGCCATATACTCAAGAGTAGCAATACTCTTCACATCAGCAACATTGATGATGTTAGACCACTTAATCTGAGGATGAGAAACACCTTTGTGATCCTTCACAACCTTACCGGTACCCATACCAATCTTAAAACGAACGGTATTAGCATCGATGTCGTATTTAGCCTGATCAAGGTCATAAACGATGAACTGACCTTTGTTAATGCTGGCGGGATTGCTAGCCAGTGTAGCGGTGTCGTTATTGCTAACGAACACAGTATTTACGTATGTAATCATATTAAATTAAATTTTCTTCTACTCACCCCACATTCATGTGTCCACTCTACGGGAGCACAAGTCTAGATCTAACTAGCCGGGCTTTCCACGTTAAAAATTATTATTCTTGTGTAAGTACTTCTGCAGTAAGAGTTTTGTACCTCGGATCAGCCTGATTTTCTACATACATCTAAGCTGCAATCTTTATTATCTCTTGCCACGTATAATCTTCGAAGTCCTCGTACTTACGTGAAGGATCTTCGTTTGTTATTTCGGTGGGTACTGCAAGGTAACCCAACGTATATGATTGAATCTTGTAGTTCTTATCGGTAAGCAATCTGAAACCATCTTTTGTACGAACTCTTAAAGGTCTAGCTCTATGATACTTGTAATGAAAGTCTGTAAGACCATTCATAATTCTATACATAAAACTATCAGCAGTACATTCGAATACACTCACATCCATCTAATGATTCCCAGCATTGTCTGATATTATAACGTCTTCATTGAGTGCATACATCATATCTGTTGGATATATATACTCATAGGAATCATAACTAGCGTGATTGCTATCATATCTCTCGGGGCTCATATATTCTACTTCTCTAAGCAGATTAATTAAATCCCTTGTACGCTTTTCGTTCTGTTCATAAGATGTACGTTTAGGAGCATTACCGTTGAACCGATCTTTCATAAACTTCATTACAGCTTGATTCAACCAATATATAGAATCGTCTGTAACAGGTTTATTCAAACTATTATCGAGCTTATTTATCTCAAGCTCAAATCCTGCGATTAAGTCAATACTCCTCATGCTTGTTCATCTTGATTACCGCCGCTTCTACGAGCATCTCTCTAATCTTCTCTAGCTCGTTTCTAAGCAGCTTCTTGTTGTTGTCTACGTTTAGATTCAGCACCTGCTACATATTGTACATAAAGCTCTACAGCACCACTCACAAGGTCGTCAAATGCGTCCATAGGGAGCTCACATGCAGTAGAATCAAGTATGGTAAAATGAGCAGGTTCTTTATAATATGTAACTGTAATTCCTGTAGCTTCTGTATATCTATCGTATATTACAGTTATTCTAGGAAGACCCTCGGAGTATTGTTCTAATACTGCTACAGGTTTCCTAAGTATTCTCATGGAATCGTATGGAGTTTCTATCAGCTTGTGCAAATCTATTCTTGAAATAAGTTGATTAGGAACTACTCCACCGGTATTCTCTTCTTGTTTAAACCTATACGATTTTTCTACAGTAGATGTACTGTTAAGATACAGATAGAAGTCCTTAGGTAATGTAAACGTCTTAGATCTATACTTATTGTCTTCTGTACAATCTACAAGATCTACAGACTTTAGCATTTCCTGTAATACTCTTTCAAACCTTGCAGATACTTTAGACCCTGAAGGCATATTATCGAGATTATTGTATATATCATGTATATACTTATCTTGATACTGATTTAAGAATGAGTATATAGTCTCTGTATCTAATTTACGATAAAGTTCAGTTTCTGGAATCATGGTTTGAATTCGCCTCTCAAACTCAATACCTAATTGTCTTGTTTCTTCTAATGTCATGCTTCAAGTCCTCTCATATTAAGTTTAGTATTCAATCTAGGCGATTCTACGTTTTCCAATGCAAATGATATTGCTAAGCTTATTAGCTCTTCTGCTACAGTATCATTAAGTTCAAACTCAGTATCATCAAACAGATTCTCTTTTACGAACTTCTACGGTTGTTTAATATACGTAATGGAGAGATGATCTGTGTCTGGCTTATCATAAGGATCGTACACTATATTTATTTTGTCATCCTCTATGTAAGCTACTGGATGTTTGATCCACGGCATATTTGAGTTATTTATTATAAACTTATTAGCCGTTTGATGATCTACCATTTGTACGTTCACAAGTCTCTTTTCTATATCATCCATTGGATTATCGAGACGCTGTCCTAAATATGCATCTACGAAATATAAGAAGTCCGAAGGAAGATTATATGAAGCGATGTTAAATGAATTAGATAATTGTTTCTAATTCTATATCACAACCAGTCCTTGTAGATCCGATATAGCTTTTATATCTGCTTCAAAAGGAGCTCTGCGAACATTATTTCCTGTAACTTTCTGAGCTATTAACGCATTGTACGCTTTATCGAAAATCGTAGCAGCTTCATATTCTGTCAACGAAGGATATGACGAAGTAACATTAGCCTTGTCATATTCAATCAGGAATTTATTATATATGTTGTTATGCGTCATATCTCTATTCGATCGTTAGATCATTTATTATTTGTTTCGTTGATTATCGAAAGCTTTAAATCCTGGTTCTTCTTATTATCTAAGTAAGCAATTGCATCTACAAGACTATCTGCAAACATATCGGTTCCGTAGAAATAATGTGTCTTATCCTTACGGATAACACCCTTTGCTATAGCCTCCTCAAGGATGAACTCTGTTTCCTTAGACTTATTGTCTACCCACTTGTCAAAGAACCTCTTAGGATTCTTATCGATCATATTAAACAGCGTAGACTCTACAAGCTCATTAGACATCGTGTCAGCCTTAACTCCAAACAGACGCAAGCATTTACGCATCTGCTCAAGACTAAGCTTGTCAAACTCTTTAATAGCATCTCTACGCAGTTTGTTCTGCTTATTGGCCTCTATAGCCTCAGCTTCGCGATTAATCAAAAGGTAGTCTTTACCTGCATTGAGAGTATCAAGAGACGTAGCTACACGCTTATGTCCACTAAGGAACTTGATTATCATTGCTTGACGGGGAATAGAATCGTCAAGGAGTAAAGTTTTCGATCCAATTTTAACACAAAATGTTGTCCAGAAATCACTGGACTTTGAAAGATGACCCTCCTCATAACCGAGAGCCTTCTCAAAATATCTTTCATCTTCGGGTGTAAGACCCGTATAAATCGACCCGGAACGAGTATAATAAGGAGCTATATAATCAAAACAGCTCTTATACTTAATCAACCCTGCCCAGGGATTCTTCTTTTTAATCTTTAATTCAACTACCATAATTTACATTAGAATTGAATATAATCAGGGAGCTAGGGGGATAAAACCCCTAGCTATGATTAGTATATCTTATAATTAGGCTCCGACCATGAAAGCTCCATCGTTGGAGATCTCAGTATCCTCAGCATCGCAGTACAGAATACCGCAAGACAGCGGGTTACGAAGCATGATACCCATCTCACCAAGGAAGTGAACCTGGTAACCATCACGGCTGTTAGAACGCAGCGTAGTGATACTGTTAGCGTAACCGTTAGGAGCAACAGAACCGCCAGTGAACCACTGTACGAACTCACGACCCTTACGGCAAACCTTCACAACGTTAGCCTGACCATCACGCTGACCGAGATCAACGAACAGGAACGTATATGACATAAGGGGTTTGCCAGTCAGAGGATGAAGCTGACGGAACATCTCCATATTGTCAAACAGAGGACAACGCTTGAGAGTAAGCTCAATGCCGTTGGTCATCTTATAAGTAGTAAACTGTCCACCAAGGGTGAGGTTCTGACCACTACCAGTCACGAACACAGTGTCAATCATATTGAAGGAAGCCACCTTCTCCTTCAGGATACGGTCGAACTCACGAATACCCATCTCACCAGTCAGAGCGATGAACTTGCGCTCGTTGGTGCCGAGGATATTGTAGCAGAGATCGAACAGATAATCCTCAAGAAGCTCTGCAGTCAGATGAGTGTAATAGCGAACGTTAGCGGGGCTAATCTGCTCGAACAGACCAGCACTGATGGGAACAGGACGTCCATTCGTACCCTTCATAGCATAAGTACCGTCGGCATTACGATTTGACTTAGAGAACAGGAGGAACTTCTCCTCACGCTTTTTCCACTCACGAAGAGCAATCCAGTACTGATAGTCAGACCAGAGATATGAAGTCTTACCAGACTCGGGATCCTTCAGAGCAATAGCGAGGACAGTGCTATAAGCATCACCAGTGATATCATAGCTCAGACGAAGCGTAGTAAGATTGTTACGCATCTTAAACGGAGTCTGATAGTTGATGATATCTGCCTCATCACTGTACTCCTCGTAAGCTGAACCGATACGGCTCACCTGGCGACCTGGCATCAGGAACTCACCAGGAATATAAGCACCTGAGAAACCCTCAGCAACATAGCACTCATATACCCAAGTGCTGCCATCCTGATAGGGAACACCATTAACGCGAACCTGGAAGTTCACATCATCGAATGAGAGGATTGCGCCAGGACCAAACCAACGCTCCTCAAGGCCGAGATAAATGGGAGTACCATTCAGACCAGGAGTGAGAGTAGCATAGTTAGAAAGATCGATTGTCTGACCATTCCACTTAGCCCAACGGATGTTAACAGCATGCTCGCTATCAACCATCACAGACCACTCATATTCGCGATTCTCAATAATCATGGTCTTACCCAGACCACCGGTAATCAGATCAATGGCTGTCGACACACCATCGTCCTTAGTGCCGAACACCAGTGAAAGAAGACCACTCACCTCATGAGGCTTAGTGAGCAGTGCATTAGAAATCATGTTCTCATCTACCAGGTCCGAGAAACGACGTCCACGATACAGCTGGAGATTGTTAAGAATTGTATTGTTCATATATTATTTTTAATTGATTTTTCTCAGAATAGACCTGATGCAAGATCTAATACTGACTTCTACTTTTCATCGGCATTATATGTACTATGATTCTTTGTACTATGCCTTAACATTTTCCTAAGTTTATCAGCAGCGGATGACTCACCGTTCTTTTTTGCACTAGAGATAAGAGCATCAGCTTTCATAGTAAAGTACGCAGATTCAATAAGGTTTTTAGTTTGATTCTTATTAAAATCTTTTTGATATTGTGATACTCCGTCCTGATCTACTTTAAATATGTAGTCAAACAGAGCTCTGCGATCTTCTTTAGGAATGGCGATGCCTCTAATATCAGTAAGCTGACTAATCTGTTTAGTCACATCTTCAAAGAAAGCTCTTTGCTGAGCCTGCTGTTGTTTAGCATACTCTTCCTGCTATTGTGCAGCAAGTTCAGCTTGTTTCTGCCTGATACCTTTTAATCTCTCTAGAGCATCTTCAGATTCCTCATACAACATGTCGGCATCTTCGTATCTTGACAAACGTTTATTAATTTGATCATCTGTATAGCCGTCATATTTCAGAAGCTCTTTCACAACTGCTTTTTGATTGTTTTCGTCTTCCAAATTTATTGAATCCAAATCCAAAGCTTCTTTCTGTACACTATAGAAGTCTTCAAACTTACCTCCATTCTTTACATACTCGTCAAGAGCTTGTATACGCTCATCAGCGTAAGTAGGAATAGAATTCTGTCGTACTGTTTCTGCCAGATAGTTTGTAAGCTCGTCTACAGTTACAGGCTTGTCTTTATCATCAATATCTGCCATATTCCAACCAAGCGATTCCGCAACTGCATCAAAGAGGAGTGATACCTACTGTGCTTCATGTACATCTGCATCTGTAGGATCTGTATCTTCTGTAACAGGCTCCTCAATTTGCGTTTCTACTTGATCTTCTATATTTTGCGTATCATTTAATACGCCTTCGGGAATCTGACTGTCGTCATCATTTGAATCAACAGTGTCATCCTCATTATTGCCGTCCTCAGTATTCACTGGCGGTTCTTCTATATCATCATCTTCAACGAGTGGAGTATTTGGTGTAAGTACTTCATCGACATCTGTAATTCCTTCGCCGATCTCAGCGTTGGAATAGATGTTTCCAAGTATATCATCAAATCCGCTCGGAATTGTATTCTTTTTTCTTGCCATATTGCAATATAGTTATTTTAATTTGTTACAGTTTATTCTGTTATTTGTTTAGTTGCGGTAAAGCTAATGTCGCAGGTACACCAAATGCTCCTACAAATTTCATTGCATTCCGATGTTTGTCAGCGAACGCTTTTCTTGCCGCATTCGTATCTAATTTTCCGTTATTTTCTAACCACAATATATATCTGCGGCCATAACCGTTGGAATTGTGTACAGCGTCTATTATTTCGTCGTCAGAAAGTTTGTCTATTATTTTATTCTATAGTTTCCAGTCCGTATTAAGAGCGTGATATTTTCCGATAGCCTACAGTCTGGCATCGAAATTTGTAGTTACCGCTTCATCTGCCATGCGTATACCTTTAAGTTCTGGGTAATATTCAGACAATTTTAGAAAATCGATATCATAAGCACCTTCTAGTATATTAGATTCTGTCGGACTTTTCGGAAGAAGTTTATCCAGGCGATGTCTATATTCATGCCCTAAAGCAAAATCTTCAGATCCTTGTTTTATAGCAATGTGTCCAGTATCATTATTATAAAATCCTTCATACGAAGATGCTGACGATTTATTCCATATATCTTTATCATAGACTGAATACCCTCTTTCCAAAGCAGCGTCTACATTAGATTTTACAGTGGGCCGTATCAATCCTCCATGCCACCCTACGCGCATATCGCGCATTCTCGGAAGCACTGAATTGTAATACATCTATTTTAATTCGTCCGAGGTATTCATGTCAACAACTTGCCCACTTGTCCACGGGAGAATAGGGTCTCCTTCTTCAATAAGCTCTTTTGCAGAACGGTTGGTGATAATGTCGTACAAATATTTTTCAAATTTGTTTCCTGCTCCAGGAAGACTGTATGGAGATGTATCAGTACTTATACCGTATCTAATATCATTTAATTTAAAGTTATCTCTTTCTCCTAAAGGAATTCTAACCCCTTTACCATCAGCTGTAATATCAGGAGTGCCTCTAGCAATCAGAGGCTCATCAGATAGGAGACCGCGAGGAGTAGATGTATTTGCTGGATATAATTTCTTATATCCAAAGTTATGTCCAAATATTTTAAATGGAGAATATATTACAGAACCATCGAGTAAAGAAGGGTTCACTCCTGTATAACCTTCTTCAGTTAATAAATCAATGTGTGAACCAAAAGGAGCTTCTTCGAATGGAACATCTCCAACTCTAAATCCAGTTCCTTGTGGACCTTTATAATGTCTGCCGGAAACCCAAGGCAGGCCTTCTCCAGGAATGGCAAGGACTTGTTCTTCACCATGAGTAACAGTAGTTCCTCTCCAAGGTTGTCCTTTAGCAAATTGCTTTCTTCCCCCGTGTTCAGCCCCAGCTTTAAAAAGAACAAATCTTCTATTAGGATTTACGGCTTTTTCTGCTGCAACAGCAGCCTCTCTCTCAGTTTCAGTTAAAACATTAGTAGAACGAGTGCTTAATTCATTGCCTTCCATTAGCCAATCTCTCTCAAGTGGGCTCATTCTTCTATAGGCCATATTTGGATTTTCAGGTATTCTGTATGTCCACGGAAGTTTATTTACTGCTGAGTTTATAGTTTCTTTTACAGCACTACCGACCCTACCAGCAGTATTTATTACACTTTTAACACCACTCTTCAGAGCTCCTGCGGTGCCAAAAGCAAGTGCGTCTGTAGCTAAAGCAGCAACACCTGTGATAGGCTACCCTATAGCTTGGCCTACGTAAGTAGAAGGAGATGTAAGATTTATAAGATTCCAGAAAGCCTCTTCGTTCTTCTGTTTCTACTACTCTTCTCTAATGCGTTGTCTATCTGCGGCAGCTTGCGTATGGAGCCTTTGTAATTCAGAACGACTTCTAGTCTCTGGCTTTAATACAGGTTGTTTCGCAGCGGCTTCTATTGCTGCTCTTGACGCCTAGTTTTGTTGACGCCAATCTTCATATAATTGGCCAGTAATCGCATATTTTCCGTTAGGGGCGTATATCTTATCACCTTCCTCTCCATACGCATAATGTTCTATAGGTCTACCTGCGTCATATACAGTCTCTCCAGCTTTCCATCTCTAGAACCGTTCTCTAAAAGCTTTACTATCTCTACGCATATGTATTACCCTCCATCTTATTTGCTAATAGATTAGCTATTATATTATGTATAAAGTCATTACTCTCGTCATGCTATACTAACTACAGTATCATCCTAAGTAATATATTATTCTATCTAGTAAGCTCTAAGAGCTCTTGTTCTTCAGAGTATGTCATTGTATTCCTGGTATCATTAAAGGTCTATAAGTTGGAGTATACTGTTCCCACATAAGAGCATCTGGATTAAATCCTGAAGCTTTAGTTAAGGCTTTCCCCATAGCTTGTTCCTGAGACTGTCTTACACTAGGCAGTGTTAAAGTTGGTTTATTCCCTGTTACGACTAACTCTGGGAGTTCACCGGCATCATATGTAGTATTTAGACCGGTACCGTACTTCTTTATGATAGGTGCACGCATAGAATTATTACCGTATGTGCCATTATATATATCGTTAGCATACTTTATTTTCTAAGCCAACGACGCTTTTCCGTTTTGCCCGTATTTCTACATCTCTGCAATAGCTTTATCGGGGCCTACCATAAATTCATAATATCCAAATGCAGCTCTTGCTGCTTCTTCTGGAGTCCTAGCAGCTTGTAAATATTTTAAAGCATTTTTATGAGTGTTATTTATTTCGTGCCATGTGTAATCGAGTTGATTCTCAAATGTAGGTTTGTTTCCATATCTACGAAACAACTCCCTCTTTCTAGGACCTAGCCATTGAGCAAGACCATATGCGCCCGACGAAGGATTTACGCTATCTGGAGATAATGAACTTTCGCTCATAAGAGTCCCGACCAGTCCGGCGGCAGCCTGTGGAGAAAGCCCTTTAGAAATATAATACTAGAGGGCTCGGTTTCTTAAATTTTCTCCCATGATTATTTCTCCCCACTCGTTTTATTACGCAATGCGTAACGGCCTTTAACTTTCTCTCTTTCAAGAGCAGCATCGTCCTTCTACTTTTGAAGTTCCATCTCGTGCTTCATCTTGTCTCTTTCGAGTTCAATCTTCTTATCTTCGATGTCCTTCTTGTATTTGATCTCACGGTCTTTAACAAACTCTTCAGAACGTATCTTCTACTGCTGCATAGCAATGTCATACATCTCTGCTGGATCAGGTACGCCGTTCTGGTTGATATCCTTCTCTTCTGTACCACGATAAGTAGATATCTCAGCTACAGCAATCTTAGTCTGGTTGTCAGCATCAATCTTATATCTCTCAAGATCCATCTTAGCCTCTTCAAGCATAAGCTCTTGTTCACGCATCTCATTCTGCATTTGCTGTATCTGCACAGCTTGTTCTTGTTCAGCTTGTTGTTGCTGCTACATAGCTTGTTCTTGACGAGTCTGCATATCTTGTAGCTTCTGCTTAAGGATATTAAAGTTATCGTTTGTAAGTACTTCTGCAGCTTCTAATAGAGATGCTCCATTCTACATAGCAGGTTGGATAAGCTGCTGTAACTTCTGTATGTTCTCCATATCCTTAGAAGTATCACTTACAAACACATCCATGTCTTCATAGTAGAACTTAGGATTGATATCTAAGAATGCTCGCTCACCATTATCAAATACGTAGCTAAGCTTTTTCTTACCGCTTGCCTCCCAAGCACTCTTAGCTGTATTTAACAGCATGTTGAGAGCATGACGTTTGCACTGATTGTGCATCCAGAATAAAGGTTCTGTAATATGAGAAGACTGTACAACACTGCGTTCCACGTTACCTACAAGTTCACTAGAACTAATTGCACCTTCACGTTGTTCTGTAATACCAGATATAGTACCTGCAAGCTGTTCAATCTTATCCATCAACTGAATATACTCAGCAATGACATTAGACATTGTGAGGTCTAACGAAGTAATTTGATTGAATGTGGCAGGCTTACCTCCCTCTCGTCCAGGAACATTCCATCCCTCTTCGTAAGGATTAATGAAGTTTACACCTACAGAAGATAAGTAATGCATCCACCGCTCTGGAGTAATATTCATAGACTTAGGAATCTGTGTGATATCCATATTGACAACCTTACCCTTATCTCTAGCTATAGCAAGCTCTAAACGGTACCACAATACAATATACATATACTGTAATGGTTTGAGGATACTAACGAGACTTCTAGGCCTACTGTTAGTGTTACTGTATATAACACCTGTATAAGGAAGCTTTTGGCTATTAGGATTGTCTATACTTATGTGTTGATATTCTATCGGCTGTATACCAAAGTATAAGTCGTTTCCGGCTCTATAACCTTCCCAGACCTCTATAATCCAATCAGGTTCAACAGAAATCTCAACACCTAACTTCTTATAGCTTTCGTCAGCAATCTCTGTCTGTACTTCTCCGTTCTCATCCTCGTAGGTCACATAATAGATCTTCTTGAATGACTTCCAGCAGCAGTGCCAAACGTTAATACTGTGACGAGTCTTCTGATCGTATATAGGATTATCGTAGATATGCATAGATATGCCACCAAAGCTATCTACTTTATCTTTATCTCCCATATCGTTTGAAGGCCTACCAGTAAGCATCTCGTTAAGTTTATTTAAGTCTTTCTCAGATATCTTGTCGTAATACCTATCATATATTTCGGCTACAGGCATTCTCATTCTCCTACAGCACCAAGAAGCGTCTTCTATAAACTCTAAGTCTGGTGACTGATCATATGAGAAGAATACAGGATTTACACGCTCCAAATAAGGATCATCATTAAGTATACCAACATAGTATATCTCAGTACCGGAGATAAGGCCGTCTTTCCAACCTTTAATAAACTCATTATCTATATTGAGTTTCTCTCTGAGGTACATTAAAGTATGATAAGCTGTATTCTCTACAACATCTTTGTAGTCTTTGTCCATATACTTAGCTATAGCCTCGGGAGGCATAATCTCCCCAGACTATAACTGTTCTTGGAACTACTATTGTTCTTCAGGGCTCATCTTAGCAGTAATAGCTGCCATCAAGTACTGCATCAACATCTCCTTCTCCTTATCCTGAAGTTCTGACGCAGCTTCTTGAGATGTACGAACCACTCTAAAATTCATCGGCCTCTTAGTCTCTTCACCTATTAGAAGATCTATCTTCGGCCGTATGATGTTGAAATCTTGAGGAGTAGCGGGAAATCCATCTTCAACTTTAAACGGGTTTGTTATACGTTTAAAATCTTTCTCATCGAATATACTATTGTATAAGTTATAATAAGTTTGTATTTCACCGAATCTACTCTTAGTTGCTCCCCCAGATACAACATTTCCCTCTCCGATTATATAATTCACACAGTCATGCTGCCATTGTTCATTCTTTTTAGACAGTGGGAGTTTCTGTTGAGGGAAATACGAATTATATAAATTATCTTCAGGTCTAATCATTGATTTGGAACATAATAAGTAATATACTAATCCTCAGTTATAGTAGGAGATAATCCTGGCGTATCTTGAATTATAACCAAACCGTTGGGAGTCGTAACGATAGTAAATATGTATTTCTCTTCTGATCCACTACTAAAAGACAGTTCATAATCTCTATAATGCCATACATCACCGTTATAACCTGCAGAATGCTCGTTTCCGTCCATCACTACAGTATTGCCGTGACTATATAAATTTCCATTACCGTCTACTAAAACCGTGTCAAATATAGACCAATAATAACGAAGCTGATATCTAACAGAATCTGTTGGAGAAGCCTCCATGATAACTTTATATACATGATAATTATCTCGATTACTAATCCAGTCATCATATATTTCAGTCCACTGATTTATTTCACTTATCATATTCCATCCAGCCAATAGCCTATTATCATCGCCAGGAACAGATACTAAGTATGGATCTAATCCATAAGGGATTTCTGACCATTTAACATAATCATTAAGATCTGTTTTTTGCGCATATGTAGATAAATCTGGCTTGTTCTTTATCTCTTCGACACCATTTACAGCATTCCAATCAGAATTTTTTTGTTCTGTTAGAAAACCTTCATCGTTATCAAAATCACTAAGCTTAGTAGGAGTATTTGTTAAATCGCTATATGATCCACTTGTAGCAACATTTTTGAGCGTTCCTTTAAAATTATTAAAAGTACTTACGTCTACCTTACCATTTAATTTACTATTCGTCGATACAATAGTAGAATAGCTGTTTAACAAATTATCTATATTTGTTTTAGTATAATATAACTCCGGATTAAAATTACCGCTTTCTGCTAAAGCTGCATCTATTTGTGCTTTAGTATAATAGTTATTTAAAGCGCCATTTAAAGTGTCATTTAAAATGGCTTCGGTAATATATCTTGCGTCATTCGTAAACGCGCTGACATTAGTAGGTACAATTACCTACTCAGGAATATTTGTTAAATCGTTGTACGATCCCGAGAAGGCTACATTGGCTAACTCAGATAAATCAGATTGCGTTACAAAATTGGAATTGTTTATAATCTACTGAACTTCGTTTGGAATATTAGGTTTGCCTTGCAAATCATTATATAAGCCTGTAGTAGCCACTGTAGCTAACACTGGTTTGTTTTCAATAAAAGCGTAAGAGTTTTCGTCTACCTCATTCCAATTTGCACGAACATCTTTTGACTTCCAATCTGACCACATCTGAATATTAGCCATCTACTGCTAATATTGATCGTACAATACCCATTCTCCAGTTACATAATCTTTTATGTATATTATCTCTTGATTTGTTTGTAGATTAAATTCTGATCGCCTCTCTAGAGTAACTCCACTGTCGTCTATTGTGATTTTAGTTCTATATGTATTTTCAGTGAGGTCGGTTTGGGTTATACGTGTGGTAAATACAAATTGTCCATCATAAACAGACGTGGTACGTATAGTATCTACAGCTATAAAATGTTTATTGTTTTCAATAGCATCTGCCGCTTGTTCAGCATATCTATTATAATTTACTATATATACTCCAGCATCTGTTAAAGTGTCAATCTGATCCCACGAATAGCCAAATTTAAACGATTTGAGATCGTTTATAAAATTAGATAAATATGTAGGTTTGTTCTTAATATAGTCTACAGCAGTACTATCTGTCTAATTCCAATCAGCTTGTTCTTGAACATATGCAGCTTCTGCGGTAACAGTTATATTACCAGAACCCAATATAGATTGCCCGTTTATAGTCTTAATGTTTCGTCCCGATACTAATGTGTTTTGTTTAGAAGACTAGAGCTATAATATTTGTTCGGCGTTTTCAGTTATTTTCGTTAAATCGTAATTTAGATCACGCTCTATTAAAATTTCGTCATTTTCTCCTTTTTCTAGCGACAATAATGTTACGTTTACACTTGCGTTCCCATCTATTAATTCGTGTAAAACATTGTAACTTATTTCATCTAGATAAACTTTGCCAAGCGTTATCTTACAATCAAACGAATCTATCGTCAACCATTGGTCGTCAGTATCATATGCTCCAAATTTAATCTATAACTGACGTCCAGAATTCAAGATACGTATTAATTCGGAATAATTGTGCTCCTCTATTCGATCTGGTAAAGTTAAATCATCGTTTATAGTAACATACCAAACTATAGGTAATGTCTGTAATATTCCGTTCGAAATCTCATCTACCTCAGTTTTATTGTAATAGTTTTTAACTATATTAGAATTGGTTACAAACCCAGCATCGTTGATAAGCTGAGAAATCCTAGTAGGTATAGTAGGAATAGTGGGCCTATTATCGAGATCACTATAATCTCCAGTAAGCGCTACTCTTGCTAAATTAGGTAAGTTCTTAAGTTGAGTATAATCTCCAACTCCTTCTCCAGGATCACCTTTGTCTCCCTTCTCACCTTTCTCTCCTCTAGCAGTAAAACCTGTATCTTCGCCGCCAACCATCCAATGTCCAGTAGTCTTATCTATCTTTATCTCGCTTGGGTTTGAAGCGAGTAGATATATA
>Ga0247611_10000297_pt1 | contig 102058 bp, 170 predicted proteins | sample 177DNAGHGhighgp2_FD_192422 | JGI IMG/M metagenome (GOLD analysis project Ga0247611, IMG submission 192422) | Sheep rumen microbial communities from Palmerston North, Manawatu-Wanganui, New Zealand - 1770 DNA GHGhigh gp2 | ecosystem: Host-associated > Mammals > Digestive system > Stomach >... | reverse complement strand
CTCACCACTTGTTACTACAAGAGCAATGACGTATGTATCTGTGAAGTATTGATTATTTTTTGTCAATGTCACAGAAGTGCCTCCTGAAGCAATAGTCCAAGTAGTATACTAACAAGGATAAGTAGCCACCGGTTTGCCGCCACTCCAATAAACAGGATAGCCATAAGCACCATAAGCATTGGAACCATTAATAACTACATTATTAACATACAACTCATTCCATCTATTGCCGCTCAAACCAAGCGAACCTGTACCATTCGTCGCAGGATAGAAACTTGGTGTACTATTTGCAAAGTATGCTTTAGCTGTTCCATTATAAGCCATTGCGACCAAACAGTTAGCATCATCAGTAGTGTTAATCATCAAACGACCTGCGTCCGCAGAATCAATTTGGTAATACAACTGCGCACCATCTGTGCCGCCTGTCCATGTAATTTTATTAGATATATAAGCATAGGCACTTGGTGTACCTACATCCTACATAACTAAATTACCTTGTAAGTAAAGATTATTCCAACGTTGATTTGAAGCACCAAGATCGAACGTAGCATGTGTCTATGGCAACCAGTTACCATTGAAAGTGCCTTCGTGTGTGTTCATACCAATACGTAAAGTATTAACCCAAGCTATGTTATTACCAGTAGCAGAACCGGTAGTTTCAATAGCGAAATAATTAGCATTATCGCTACCAGAAGCTTTATGGACAAGACGCCAAGATGCACCAATATTCTAAGTTTGTGTAGTATTATTCTAATAACCAAAGATAAGGCTACGATCTTGTTCTCCTGATGTAGAAGAAATAATCATATCACCATTTAAGAACAATGTGCCGTCATTACTGTTTAGGGCCATTAAAGGAGTAGGAGTTGTCGCGGCAGCCGCAACGGCATTTGTCGCAGACTCCCATACCCAACCATAACCGCTAGCATTTTCAATTAAACTACGCATAGCCCAACTGGTGACACTACCTAATACGCTTGGACGTCCACCATGTGGGGCAATACCATCACCTGGATTGCTCATATAAGTTACCCAAGTATAATATGCTGAACTATACCAATAAATACGGCCATTAGCATTACCACCGGTACGATTTAATCCTAAACGATTAACCTGCATATAGCCATAACCATTTAATGATGCTATAATAGAGCCGCCATGCAACCATTGGAAACCACGAAGTTTAGAACCCGAATTATAAAATCTAATAGCCCAATCTAACCCATTTGCATCAGAAGTGGCAATACCCTATGCTCGAGCAATATCAGCATTAGACTGCGCGGCTGTTACCCAACCATGGGCGCTGCCAGCTCGCATAGCAATACCATAACTGGTAATCTAACTATCTACTGAATATAATGAAATACCACCAGCAGAGTTAGAACCATCACGGTTAACTGCAATACCATTACTAAAAACAAACTTCCAAGCCTGTGCCGCGGCACCTAAATTTAATCTATTATTAGCTTCTGGTCTAAGTTCAGTACTATTCATCCGAGCGTATAAAATTTTATTATCAGCCGCTGGATAGAATAAAATATCTCCATCAGCACATAAGTATAAATTCTCACTACCGGAACCAGTATCGTTATTGCGCCAGATTGTATCAGCACTTTCGCCACCACCAATAAACATACCACCAGTAGAATAAATAACCATACTTTGATTATATGTTGTTGGAGTTGGTGTCTACATAGCTTTAATGACGCTATAACCACGTGGCGCATCAGTAGCATCAGTAGTCTTTACGCGGAATTGAATCTGCGCCGTTCCTGCATCATTACGAGCATCTACTGTTGCTTGTGTGCAATCACGGTCAATATATACTAAGCCATTATAGAACTAACTTGATCCTGTAACAGCGAAATTATAACTTATATTCTAAGTTTGATTAACAAATAAACGATTCCATACAGAGAAACCATTAGTACCGCCATTAATGCCAGGCGCGGTAGTACCACTACTATTATTTCTACGCAAATAAAAATCTGATACAGTGCCGGAATTTGTATTAGCACTATAAGTACAAATACTCCACACACGCTCTCCTGTCCCAGTATATGTACCAGCATCGCCACCCATAGCAATGCAGGTCCAACCATTACTACCACGATTAATTCGTAATCCTTCGTTAAAGCCATTACTACTATTCTTATCAGTATCAATCATTACATGACCATAGATAGTAGTAAGATTTACACCATTAACTTTCTATACATCGTTACCTAAGAAGATACCAGATGTTTGATTTACTACAAAAGCAGGTTCGCGGTTAGTGGCTTGGCCAATAGCTTCCCAAGTACCATTTAACGCACTAATAGTTACATCTACCTGGAACTAATGCGCCAACATACGAATACGATCTGGGCCTGTAACAGCTGTACCACTATAATTAACTTGATTATTTACAGCGCCTACATCATTGCCATGGAAGATAAGTAATTCACTTAATTCTCCACTAGTTAATGTTGGAGATTGATAAATACGTTCACCAATATATGTATGATTAAATGAACCAGGTTGATCGCCATTTACACCATAAAAAGCAATATAATTATGCGTACCAACATTGGGCACACCAAAACCATTATTAGTAGCCGTATCAGTTTTGGCAGCATCACCATTACCAATTCGTAAATAATTGGTCATCCAAGTTGTACCATTTACATATAAATTATAACTTGTATTCTGGCCATTAACACCAAATCGTGTGCTGGCATAAGCTCCATTAGAATTTACAGTAAAGAATAAAGTACGACTTGTTGTGGTATCTGTACTATCAGTACCAGTAGAATAATAGAAATATGTATTACGAGTAAATGTCTCAGCACCATAGCCAATATATAGATTATGATCAGCCTGAACAGCGTTTTTACCAGCATCTAAATGACGAGCCGATATTGCTGTACTATTTACATATGGACTTTGAGTACGGTTATTAACTGTCAGAGTCCCATTAACATATTCAGTGCCACCTACATATAAACGATAACTTGTATTAGTACCGCCAATACCGGTGCTGGAACCAATATAGGTATAACCACCATCGGTTTGTAGATTTAATGTACCACTACCAGTAGAAGATGATTTAGAAATAATCTCGTTATTATCCATAACGATATGTTGATTTGATAAATCACCAACTGCGAAGGGCGCATTTGTACTAGCAGCAGTTCCACTAATATCATCGGTATTTACGATATGTAAATAATTGCCATTTGATTCTAACTTACCAGCAGACGCCATCTGAGTAGCTGTAGGATTATAAACCAATCTCTAAGCTGTAAAAGAATTATTACCAGAACCACCTTGCGCAGTTGGTAAGATTCCAAACTTTGGTGTTACATCTTGACCGGTAGAATAAAACGCACCATTGGCTGTACGAATATTGCCAAATGTACCAGTGGTATTGATATAATAAGCAACACCATTAGTATTAGTAGATGTATGTGCCGCGTCCGCAAAACGGGTAACTAAACCATCATATTCGGCACGAGTAACATCATAACAATTACAATATGATACATACCAATAAATAGGTGCATCTGTACTACCAACAGTACCATTTAAAGCAATATACCCACCATTTGACATTGAACCATTAGGTCCACATAAAATACGAACAGCATACCATTCCCATTTACCTGTACCATCCTAGGGAGTAATCCATTCAGACGAAGAATTATTACCCATAGAGTTTGTATGATATGAAACATGATAGCCAGTAGGGATTAAAGCACGAAAAATAAAAATAAATGCAGCATTAGCGCGCGCGTTAAACTGTTGACAAAATCCTCCTAATCCCGGACTTGCTCCTGTTCCAGTGTTAGAAATACGAATAACATAGGTACTATTTGTTCCAGATGGATTTGCTAAACCTGCATCAGTATAAGTTAAACGTTCAACGTGTGTAACATCAGCAGTACCAGCATTATTATTATAGCGATTTACACCACCATAACCAGATAAAAATGTAGGATCTGTTGATGTAGGATAACCTGTTTTATAACCTAACGCATTTAATATTAAATCATTTTGTTCACCAGAACTATTATCTAAAATTAAATTACGTGCAATACGTGCAGCACCATCAGTCCATAATCTATATGTAGTTTGATGATCTGCGCCAATAGTAAGATAAGTAACCTTACTTAAATAATTACCATCGCTTACTATCGCAGTAGAAGCTAATTTGGTTGCAGTATTGCTATATACTAAACGATTTGCCGTCCAGCTGCTATTGCCCGTGCCACCACCGGCGGTCGGCAAAATTCCATAAACACCAGGACGTGGCTTTTCACGCCAGACAGAAGAGGCATACGTATCAGATTCTCCTGCGGTATGCGCTCCCAAGTTGACTATCATTTTATTATCAGTAACTGTCTATGGTAATCCATTATTCCACCAAATAGGAAGATAAGCACCACCATAGCTATTTGCAGAACCAAGATATAGTCTTGACCATCTTAAACTGGTAGTACCTAATGCTCTTGCATTATTAGTAGAAGGAACAATAGAACCAGGTACTGTTAATGTATCACTAGCCCAAGAGATAGTTGATTGCCCTACATTGTAAGCATCAGTATAGTAAGCAATACGCCCAGCCGTTCCTGCGGCTACAGGTGTCGCCAAAGTAGACGTTGCTCCAGCGACTGTTGTTAGAGTATAAGTAGTCGCATTCGCAGTCCGTACAATTTTCTCAATTGCATTACTGCTATCAAAATTTGTAACTGCTGATAAATCTTTACCAGCTACAAACTTACCAGAATTATCAACATAGACCATGCGGCTTGCGCTACCAATTGGTCCATTTAAATAGAGAGTACCATCTATATGTGTGTCGCCTGACACTCTTAATGTGCTTAACAATTTCGCAGCGCCAGAGACTAATAAATCTTTCAAATTCGCCACTAGGCGACAACTCCTTTCTCTCTTATATTACATAAAAAAATAAAGGGCGACCGTAAGGCCGCCCTCCATCCTTATTACTGCATATTGTCAACTATACTCATTACCTGATCCTTGAAAGCGATTAGGTCAGTCTCGAAATCCTGCTCGTTAGCAGCATGTGCAGCTTTATCAGCAATATTAAAACTGAAATATACATCATGGCCAGAGTAGCTTGCAGAGAAGGTTGCGATTGTAGTATCGTTTACTACACTGGAACCATTAAAGTTCATATTAGTATCATTCATCTGTAACATAAGGATAACCCTCCCAGTAATTTTTCTATTTATATTATAGCATAAAAAATTATGCTCCGTTCATAGGTAAATTAAAAAACCTTTAAACGAATTAATGGCATGTGCCCATTATATTTCAATAAAAGACATGGCATCTATCGTTGTTTCTTTTTCTCGTATCGTCGCTTTATTTCCAATCGCACTTTCATTAAACGCGCGTCCAGTTAAAACACCAGTTTTATTTATCTTATTTTTATCAGCTCCGATAATAATATAAGATATATTACGCACCTTATATGTTAATGCCCCAGCCTAAGTATTAAAACCAAAATTAGATGCATCATACATTGGACGCCTATTCGGATTACCTGTCGTAGCAGTAGTATTACTATTTGTTGTACCAAAAGTAAGACGAGTCCATGTATTAGCAGATACAGCAATACTATTCGGTAAGCGTGTAGAAAGCGTATCATGATCATTACCACTTAAACCAGCGGTACTATAATCATCTGGATAGTTATTATAATCAATAATAAAATTACGAGCAGTAGGTGTCCATACTTCCATTGTTAAACGATAACTGGCGTCCCATGGTATCCAAATACGATTAGCTGTAGCATTATTAATAACAAAGCCTTGGCCCCAGCTGCTTGTTGATTCATTAGCTGTAACCGTATATTCGCCATTAGCATATGTAATAGTTGCATTATTGGCTGTTAATATACCATGTGCTAATTCATTACCATGTAATTCATTTAATTCATAAGCAAAAATATTACCTTGATTATCAACTACTGCAACAGTCTTATATAACTCTAATATATCCGCAGCCGATAAAGCAGTAGCATAAATACGAGCGTCAGATAAATATGCTTCTTTACAATAATAACCTGTTGAAGTCCCATGGCCAAAAATAAATTTATCATTTGGTCTATCAATTGCGCCCGTAGCGGCCTATGTACTTAACAAGACTCCATCTACATAACGCTTTACATTAGCGCCATCGTATGTCATGGTAAGCATATGCCATTTTCCATCTAATAAATTAGAGCCGCAATTAGCTACATATCGTGTGCCATTAATATATAAACCACAACGTAAATAACCATCTTTATGAACGGCCATTTCAATGTATACCCAAGATGTCAAACCATTAAACATATGATGATAATCTGAGCCTGGTGTTTTATTAGAACTCTTAAACCAAATATTCATCGTAATGGCGTCGGATGGATTGCCGCAACCACTATTAGATTGAATATAGGTTGTTTGCCCATTGTCTAAATAAGTGCATTTAGAATATCTTGCGGTATCTGTTGCCGTAGATTTATTACCATACCACATACCATGATGCCCATATCCAGAACAGTCATAAACAATATTGCCTTCTCCTGCATCTTCATTATTATCAAGAGGATAATGTAATACTAATCCTTTAGAAATTTCATGTACTTCTTTTGGCGATAAAGCATGATCGTAAACACGAAAATCATTAACATAACCTGTTAAATATTCATCGCCACCAGGATGGTCACACCCAATCTCAATAAAATTACTACTATTTAAATTTGTCATAGCACTTTTATCAGCTATTGCGGCACTTGCTACTTGAATACCATTTAAATAAGTAGTAATTGTTGTATTGTCTACTGTACAGCATACATGCTTCCAAATTGAAGTATTAGCTATACTTCCGCCAGTAACGTAACCCCAGCTGCCATTATTAGAAAATTGCCAACCAGATGAATATAGAGTACATGAGCCAATTGTATTATTACCAGCATCATGTGAAAGGCCACCTAATGCTAAAGTAGTTGATGTACTTTTAACCCAGGCGGCAATCGTTAAATTTTTAATACTGGTAATAGCTGTTGGTACCGTTATACGTATATATGACGACCCATTAAAATAATAACATTTTCCTATTTTACCGTTATTATCTACTACTGCGCCATTATTAGTGATTGTGACATCGCTTAGTCCACGATTATATAAATTCCCATCAAGCGGTAGCCATACTTGTAATGCCATATAACCACCTCTTAATTACCAAACTAAAATTCTAAACACTTATCAGTAGAATTATAGATTAATTTAAATCCTTCGCTTGCAGTAGTAATACCATTATCAATACGAATAGATTTCGCAGATAAATTCATACTAATACTTGCGCCACCAGTTACTTTTAATGTCGCAGTTTCGATACTATGTGTACTATCATCGCCACCGCTTAAAGTTAAACCATTTGCGCTAAATGCACCAGTAGCCGTGATATTTCCAAGTTTTAAAGTATTAGTAGATGGATTATATTTGAAGTCATTATCATAAACTGGTTTACCAACCGCACTATTATCACTAAACCAAACTATGCGGTCGGCATCAGCAGTTCCAGCCTACATACCTGAATAATTAAATCCGCCACCAGCCGAAACAGTCACTCCGCCACTAAAAGTTTTAACACCAGCTAAAGTCTAAGCACCTGTTGTAATTAAACCAGCAATCGAAGCAGTAGCAGCTGGAATAGTAATTTTACCATTTAAAGTTACATTACTATTTTCAGCAATAACAGCGCCATTTAAATCATATAACTAAATAACATAATTTGTCGTAGATGTTGTACCTGCGCCAGCACGCACTATAGTCGGGACATTTGTTAAATTAGCCCAGGACAAAGAACCTTCAAATGAGGCTGCCTTCACAATAGAATAAGCGCCGTTACCATTCTTAAAATGATAACGAGTAATCGACGCACCAGAAGTATTAGTACCAGTAGTTCGATGATTCAAATGAATTTCCATATTGGCTGTTAACGCCGGGGCAAAATTAAATTCATTACTATGACTAATAAAATCATTATCTGTTTTAGCAATAATACCATTACTAAAGGTTTTTATTCCTTTCCAGGTTTGTGCGGCATTATTAACCAAACCAGCTACATCATTCTAAGCCGAAGGAATAACCAAAATACCATTTTTTACCACGTCTGTGGTATTAGCAGGAATTGCCGCACCAGATATATCGTATAACTAAATTGTATATTTATCTGTGGCAGTTGTGCCCGTGCCGCCTTGTACTAATTGTGGTTTATTAACGATAGATGACCACTATATATTATTTGTAACGGACATATTGATACGAGTAGAATTATCTTTGTCGTAATAAATATATCCGTAGTTATTACTATCAACTGCAAATAAAATTTGACCAGCTACTTTTGCGACATTATTTATATCACTATTAGCACCAGTTAAAAATTTGACTTTATTTGCTGCCATAAGCCGGCCTCCTTTTTCTCATATTATCTATAAATATTCAAAAAGTTTCGGGCAAAGTTAATTAGTATTGGCCTTTTAACAAAAAAAAAGAGAAGCATTACGCTTCTCTTTCTTTTAATGAGGAATTGTTACATACTCTCGATATGGCTGTCTTGTTTCAACTTCTCCATCTACAGTAGTTTCCCAACCAAAGCCAGAATTGGTATGGTCAATACTCTTATACAACTAATATAATTGTTCAATAGATGGTAATTGTAAATCATCTATCAAACCAGAAATAGCCGGATCAATTTGAATACCTTCCTCTACAATACTCTTGGCCGACTTGGTATTAACGGCAAACTTTAATGTACCGTCATCATTTAGCACATAGAACGACATAGCAAATACTACAGGACCTGCGGCCGCAGTAACTTGTGAACTAATAACCCAAGGGAATACGACTTTCTATTGTTCCTTTTTGAGTTTTTCATATACGTCAGCATCAACTGCATCTTCTGGCATTGGGAACTCTTTATTTAAACTTACAATATCAAAGAACGGAATACCGTAAGTATATTTTTCATTCTTAGCATTGATATATTCAATTATACCAATAGATTTAGAAAGGTCAAAGCCTGCACAATATCGTGGCATGGCAAAGAAGATAATCTCGGCACGCTAATCAGAAGTAATACCAAATGTCTTAGGTGGAGTTATCTCACGTGTATCTAAGTCTACTACACCCCATTGATTACGATGAATATCATCTTTTGTATCCTTAAATACATCTGTGATATTTTTCGGCAAATTCGCACTGGTAATTTCATGATACCATTTAAAATAATCAAAGAAGTAATCTGGGGTTACTGGAGATGGTAAAGCCGCAATGGCCTTCATAATCTATAAACGACGTTCTGTAATTTCATCATTTGCTAATTCTGGTGCCGTCCCACCATTTTCAATAATAATATTAACAACATTACGCTATGTAAGAATTTCTGTATAAAAACGGAAATCCTTAATAGAAACATCAGTAAAACTACTAACAGGGCATACATATAAATTATCCAAATATTTTAACTCATGATAATCAAAATGTAACGAGGATGTATAAATAATATTGCCATTTGAATCTTTAACCTTCGTAATATTATTATCGTTCGTTACATTAACAGGTAGTCCATCTTGATAAATTATAAACGAACCGTTCTCATAACCCTAATATGAAATATAATGCGGCTCACCATCTAGCCATGTTAAATCTGGTAATTTGATAGATACGCCAGCACAATAAAAACGTAAATATGGCTCAACATCTGTTCCATTTTCTACTAAAGGATAATAAGTTAAAGAACTAATTGTTTTGCCAGCTTCTTCATTAGGAACATGCGCACTAATGGTATAAAATAAATCAATATAACGCCCACCATTATCAGCACGTTCGATAACTTCCATTAAATCATGGATAGTACCTTGGATACGAAAACTAATATTAAATGCTGGCATCTATGATAATTCATCGGTGAAAGGAGAAGTAAACTTATAAACTCCAGCCTATTCGGTTGAATTTAATTGAATACTGCCTTTATTAACAAGAGAAGAAGCAAAAATATCTTCTACCCAAATAATTGGTGTTGGCATCTATTTACACCTCCATATAATAAAAATAAGGGAAGTAATTGCTTACTTCCCTTTTATATTAACCACCATTGCTACGACGTGCCTCATATTCTGCGACACGACTGTTGTAATCAATAGCAGAATTGCTAGGATTAATTACCATTTCATCAGCAGATTCATCCCAATATATGTTATAATCATCTGCTAATATATGATACATAGCATATAATTGTAAAATAGTAGGAGTTTCTACTGCATTTTCTAAACGAGTAGTATTTGCCGTTGCGGTCAAACCAGACTCAACACTACTGGTTGTAGGAAGTAGATTTAGGCGTAAAACAAATTGTGCAGTAGCATTAGCGCCTTCAAGAGCCAACTACTCAGCATCCTTATCTAATACATAAAAGGACATGGAAAAAGTTATTTTACCTGCACGTTTAGTCACATCAGAACCAACTACCCACGGGAATAAAATCTTTGATTTACTACTTTTAAGTTTATTATAAACTTCAGGTTCATTAGCTTCATCGGCATAAATAGGTTCAACGGTATTTAATGTCTCTATATCATAGAAAGGAATACCGTAAAGAAAACCCTCATTATCGGCATTAATATACTCAATAACGCCAATAGCATTAGTTAAATCAAAGCCATCATAATATCTATCCATTTGGAAGAAAATAATTTTGGCGTGGGTATCACCAACCACCCCCAAGGATTTTGGGGGTGTGATGGTGCGTGTATCTAAATCTACAGTATAAATATTCTCACTACTAGGAAGTAAAACTGCTAAATCAGGAGGATTACCAGCTGTAACCTGGTGATACAATGCGAAATATTCTTGCGCAGTTGTAATCATAGTTTTTTACCTCCCATCATAAATTAGTTCTGATCTGGTACATCAACATTCCAAATAAATGCACTGCTCTGTACAGAAGTACTACCATTATAATGGTTAGTAATAATGCAATAGTAATAACCATTGTCATTTAGACCAGGAGTGTTAGGAATGGTGGCAACCTTTAATGTGCCGTCCTCTTCTAACTTGTTATCAGCATTATCAGTAAGGTCGATACGACCAGATAGACCTTCTAATAGTTCGTCCTTAGCAATCTTAGTAGCATCGGTATAATTGCCAGCTAGTGCGGCGCTCTTATCACCAACAGCTACGGTTGCATCTTCGGATACATAACGATACCACTGATACTCATAATAGTCATCAACGGTACGTACTTCATTCTCATTAGGAATTAACTTGATAGGCATCTTAGTACCAACATTTACAGTGAAATCATTGGCGGAAAGAGCAGTCTGATCAAGAGCAGCAGGAACCGCAGCGTGAGTTACACGAAGTAGAACTTCTGGGGCTGCGCCTTCTGCGCCAACAGCTTCGGCATTAAACTCGTGCTTCTGATTGAGTAAAGTATCAACTACGCACTTGTAGATGCCGTCACCGGTATCATCAGCGCCATAAGCATTACCAATAATCTTATAAACATTGGAAGTACCAAGCTGACGATCATCAGGATCAATACCCTCGATGGTCTCACGGGTTGCAACGGTAGAATAACCAATCTCGTCCCAATCTTCGCCATTCTTCTTATACCATACAAACTTGGTATAACCATGAGCGTCGATCTGAGCCTTTACAGAGATAGCTGCGGCCAAGCCATCCTCGCCATCCTCAAAGATTGCGCCACCGATATTGCCTTCACCATTGCTCCACTTATACGTACCATCAGCGTTCTTTGGTACAAGGTCATCAACTACAACAGGCTGCTTAGGTCCAGTGATACGAACAACTGGGCCATAAACACGCTCAGTACGACGGCCAAGACGATTGGTGATACGAGGCTGATAAGTACCACGAACGAAGTCACTATCATCAACAGAAGGACGAGTATCATAGAACTCTTGTAGATCAGTCCAACCCCACTTCTCAAACAAATGAGTAGTAACACCATCAATTAAGACGGCAGAAGGATTGGCTGGAGTCTCTTGTTCATCCTCGTCTACCACTACAGTAGAACCTGTGTAAGGAGTATAGGTATAATTTGGATCTTCGCCACCGCGTACATAATATACACGATTTGGAACGAATGTGGTATCTTCAGTCTCAAGGAAAGTAAGGCCATTATCGAATAGAGAATTATTCAATACGAGACCATCTTCGTCCATCTTAATCCAAGCATAACTAATAGCACCAGTATCAGAAACGGTAGAACGAATGCGATAAATACCTTCGCCTTCTGTACCAGTAACTGGGTTAGTCAAATATACGAGATATTCATCATACTTCTTAGAAGCGGTATTAGCCTTTGGCACGAAGGAATAGAACTGGTAATTACCATTAGACTTAGTGGCAATTACAATATCCTTCTTGGAGTTCTCCATTAAACTCTCCTTGGTATCAAAATCAGGATAATCAGGAGTCTCACCAATACCAGATGCTTCGGAGTTGATGATACGCTCATTTAGTAATGAAGTAACATCAGTAATAGCACCAGGAGTCTCAAGATTCTGACGCACAGTATTCTTTAGATCGATGCTAGGCTTGATGGTTACAGTGTTAGTAAGAGTAGATAAGCTATACTGTACAGTATGCTCTTCTTCTGCGAAACGATAGAAACGTACACTGAAAGTTACATCGCCAGGAACGGCAGTAATTTCAGAAGCAAGAGGCCAACCAAAGATGATATAACCAGGCTTGCTCTCTACGTCAATAGCCCAAGGCTTAGAAACACCTTCAACTGGGTCTGCGCCATCCTTAGCTGGGCAGCGCCACTCAATGAAGATTTCATCATTCGTTAAATCTTCCATGTCATAGAAACGATTAATGGAGAAATAAAGAACTTCAGAAATTTCATCACCCTGAACGGAAACGCCATTATCAGCGAATGCCTTAGGAATAGTAATTTGACGACTATTGGCGTCAATCGCAAATACCTCTTCATCCAAAGGAAGAATGGTATAAGTAGGATTGATATTTTTTAAATCAGCAATATACTGGAAATATTCTTCAAGAGAAGTAATCTCGCCATCTACGATTTCAATAGCGTATTCGCCATTCGCATCATAAGGGTCGCTAAGAGCAGTTGTACGATAAGAGCCGTCAGGCATCTTGATAGCAACTTCACCAGCTACATACTCGGACTCGTCAATGGAAATAGGTAAATAACTGGAAGAAGCAGCAATTACCGGAGTAAGGCCATTGGTTTCAGTTACCAATTCACCATTAGCCGCATGAGTACGCAAATCTTTAGTAGCCTTAGCGAACAAAGCGCGATATTGATTAGCGTTCGCGGATGTGATCTTTGTAATCATTAGCTGTCCAATCCTTTCTCTACATAAATTGTTTGGCTAAGGGAGAGACCTCCCTTAGCCTTTATAAATTATAAAAAACAGGAGCATCTAATTAACCTTTTTCGTCCGTATTATCAATCTCGGTCCATTTGTCTGCGTTAGCTTCTAACACAACAATGTTGGGGACTTTGCGAGTGCCGTCGGTCAAAATTTTACCTTCATCAGCACTAAGGTTTAGATATGTTAATGAAGGCGCTCCTGGAATGAGAATGGGACTAGTAAAAGTCCCATTCTCACCAAAATATAAATAAGTTTTGGTAACAGTCATTGTTTTATCCTCCATTAAGCGTGATAAACTGGGCAGGAATTAATCTGTGATGTACCAGCTTGCCATGTAATGAAGTAACCCATATACTGGTTAACCCATTCATACCAAATGGTATTATTGGAAGCATTTAGACCAGACAATTCGCTATAGCGACTGTCATCACAGTAAATTGCCATGCTCTTCCACATACAGTTGTTTTGGTCTAAGAATCTACGAGAGATACCTTTTGTGGTAAGCTGGAACAAGGAAGGATCGTTAGAATCACCGAATTGAACTTCAATACGATTCAACTTTTCCAACTCTTGTGAAAGATTACCAACAGTCAAGTAAGCCATAGATAATGTACCAGTGTAACGTAAATTACCACTGAATTTTAACTTAGTCATACCTTCTTGAATAGTACCAAAAGCACGGTTCATAGCATTATCGCCTAAGCCATATAAGTGCATATGATTGAAGTCTTCAGAAAGAATCAAATGTACGCAATTATAGAAAGCGTAGTTGCCCATGAAACGTGTAGTCTCTGGCCACTGTACCCATCTCAATTGAGCGGGTTCAGTTGCATTCAACTGACTAAAGCACTCTGCCTCAAAGCGACGGAAGTTTACACCATTGTCATAGAAGAACAAATGAGTAAGTCGTGGCTGTGCGGCGAAACCGGTAATACCAAATACAGGTACACCATTGAAAGTGCTTGGGATAGTAATCTTACCTGCGAAGATGTTATCAGCAACAGGACGAATAATACATCCACGGGCAATATTATAATCGCCATCTTCTGGATATTCATCAACGTAAGCATGGATACCAGCCGCAGTCATTTCAAAGTAGGACTCATCGGTTGGTTCATCATATACGCTCTGCTCTTTATAGACAGCATAGAAGCTAATATCACGAGTTACAATAATGGTGCCGACATCGACAACATTCTCTCTGATAACTCGATCAGTGACACCAGCAATAGGTACTAATGTGCGGCTATAACCCTTGAACTTATAAGTACGATCCATAGGTAAAACAGATTCATCAGTAGAAGGACTAATGCCAGGATCAACAGCAGGACGACCGTAGGTCGCGGTAGTTACTGCCAATACTGTAGAACCATCTACATCATAGAAGGTGACATTGTATGGATGCTGCTCGAAGATTGCATATAGAGTATATTCTTTATGGTCATCGTCGAAAGTAACAGTTTGTACTAAGTCACAAGTCTTAGAAGCTTCGTTATAAGAAGCAACCATATTAGTGCCTTGCTTATCTAATGCCCAACCCTTGAAGTCGTAATACTGCTTTGCAGGAATCTTACTTGTCAAAGTAACAGTTGTACCGGGAGCTTGTTCATAACGAATGACATCAACCTCGTCCTCTTTACCAGAGTCAAGTACCTGTACATACTTAGCAAGATAAGCTTCATTGACATAAGCGGCACGAATTATAAGGTCTGGCCAGATAGTACCGTAGGTGTCAGTAAGCTGGAATTCATCAATTGCCGTATCTGCGGTATTATTAACAAACATTTCACCAGCAAGGGTAGGATAGGTCTTATTAACACTACCAGCAGTATTGGTAAATTGATTAATACCATTTGTTGTATTGCGATAATCGTCGATGAATTTATCAAGCAACGCAAGAGATGTAATTGTAGAAATTGGACGGGTTTCATCCTTTGTATAAATTCGACCATTCAAGGTCAATTCATTCCACAAGTCTGCATCAGTGCTAGTGTATTCATCATACATACTATGGTCGTTCAAACGATAGTATGGTCCAGTACCCTGGGCTTCGCCATAAGGTACTTGTTTATAAGGAGTCCAATCGATCTGCTTCAAGCTAATTTGAAGTTTATTATCGGCCAAGGCACCAGTCTTAATTGTGACAAGATTATCAAGAATGGTATATAGATTATAATTTAATCCACTACCATCAATATTAAGACGGTTTAATTTATGTCCATTACCGGCAATTACATTATCTGTAATATCTTCCAAATACAAACCAGTGTAAGTAGAAGGATCATTATAAGTGAACTCCCATGTATCTTCATTCCAAGTACCAACAACTGGCTTGGAAGTCAAAATCTTGGTAAGTTCAGTTGCCTGAGTCAATTCAAGAGAGATAACAGTGTTAGGCAAATGAATTATCTTTAATGGAGCGCCTGGGGCAAATACAACTTCGGAAACCTTGGAACCGAGTGCGCGGCACTCTTCCAACTTGGCAGAACCGGAAAGGTTAATATCCTTTGTGAAGGTGGTCATCTGAGAAAGATTAATGGACTTCAACAAAGGCTTATGACTAGAATCTGTTGCTGCGCCATGGAAGTTGAACTAATCAATATCGAACGCAGTATTCTTGTAGCCAGGAACGTCACTACCTAAATTAAAGTCAAGCAAACGTTTACCACCAGAGAAATTCATACGAGTTACGTAAGAAATACTCAAGTCGCCAAGAGAACTGATATAATCAGTACCAGGAACTTTTACAATCTGGTCATTCAAACCGGTCTTATTCTTGTACGATGTCATAACATCATCAATAATATTAGTACGAATACCATTTTGCTCTTCTGGAGTATCGTTAAACTTTTTAGGAGTAACAGGGATTTCATCCATAAAGTAAGTAATATACTGCTTCAAGAATGGACGGATAACAACACCAGGTTGTGCGTCGAAATACTTGACAGGATAATCACCATGCACATAACCAGTAAGGCCATTAGCGGCAATCTCTTCATCCGAGAGATTCAAGTAATTATCTGAAGTCTTAGAAGCATTATTTAGAGTCATACGCATTTCAAGACCGCCAATAACAACAGCTGCGGCAGTATAACTACCAGCAAGCCACTGGGAGTCTAAGTAATTCAAACGGTTACGTAATAGTAACTCTGTTGTTAATTTCTTATCTCCTTGGCAGCAATAAGCGTAAGTAGGAGTATCTTCATATTGGTGTCTACCTTCTGTATCGAAGTATCCAATACCAGAAGTAGCAGTCGTTGCGAAGAATTTATAATATTCATCAAGTCCAATAGCAATAATTGGACGGACACCACGCATAGCATAGGAATCATAAACATTAGGATCGCACTCATAAGCACCAATAATATTAGTATAATTCAACTTGCCGCCCTGACGGTTTTGAGGAGTAACTTCACCACCACGTAAATTGCGGTACATTTCTACGATATTATTATAGAAAATATCATATAAGTTATTCCACAATACGCTAGTAGCAGTAGAAAAGATACCATCAATAGTAACATCAGCATCGTAATCCCACAAATAAGAACCAGAGTTGTTTAGACCCAACTGAGTATCAACATCGTAGAAGATTGGATACCAAATGTAATCTCCGCCTACCTCTTGTGGACCATAAGATGCAAGCATCATATTCTTACCACGAGAGTCGAAGCACAAGCACAATTCAGTCATAACGAAATAGACTAAGCAATAATGCAAGTCGAAATGCTTAGAGAATTCCTGACGGAATTTCTCAGTACGATAACCAGCACTATCCTTATAGAATTTAGTTACATATGTACCAGCTGTACCTGGGGTAGATACTGCTCCATCGATGCCATCATAGCTGACACCTGTTACATATTCTACATATTCAACAGGCTATTCACTAATAGTAACATCGCCGGTTTCTGCATCCATCACAGGAGTACGAATAATAATATTTTCATTTGTTACACTGGTAAGATCACAGCTATCGGTCCAATATAGTAATTTCTCCAAATTGAAGAAACGCTTACGTAAGAAGTGGTTATGAGAGGCACGATTCTCGCCAATATCATCTACGAAACCAGCCTGGTCATCAAGATTACCATTGTAATCTAATTTTTCACCAAGAATAGCTTCGATTTGATCAGCCATTGCGTTCTAACCATAGAAAGTTTATCATCAACAGAAGTACCAAATCCTGTTGCGCGTGTAGCAGCATCAGGGAAACGCAAAGAACACCAAGTGCCCCAGTTGTTTTCCATTTCCCAACATTCAGAGATATCGGCAAATGTCTTGCCAGGCACATAAGGATGTTCATCTTCAAGCTCAAAACCAAAATATTCATTGGAGCTCTTATCCAAGTTCATATTATAACGGCCAATATACTCATATCGTCCGTCACTACGAGGACGCACTACTCCATTTGGATTATCAAGATCATATTGTAATTGGTTAGAATCCGCATACTCATGGAATACCAATACTGGATAACCATAAACAGAAGTACGCATTTCCGTACCAGTTTCAATACCATAATCATTTAATGGATGCTTATTGTAAAGAGGACTTACAACATTACCCAACAAATTAGCGAAACCAGTATTATAAGTACCAGAAGATTCCATGTAGTCAATCTTCCAAGTAAACTTATCAGTAGAAAGTTTTTCAGTATCCATATGGAACTTTTTAGCCAACTTCTTAGGACCAGTCTCACCATTGGCTTCTGCTTCTGCACCAATCCAGTTACCATTTGCATCAAAATAGTGGACGTCCTTCACGGATAAACCAGCAAGAGGTCCGTGAGTAAATACCCACTGCTTTGCTTTCTTATATTTGGTTTTATAATTACGACGAGGATAACCCTGAGAAGAAGTACCCTGTACGTTAATATCAACATTTTCTGCAAAGAAACTTGGAGAATGTGTATAATAATACCAAGGAGTAATTTCCTTCTTATCTAAAGCACGATCAAGGACTGGATTTACAAATGTAATATCCACCTTACGAGAATCGCCCTTATAATAAGGTAAAGTCTCACGGCTTTGTGCGTCATTCGTTTTTATCTTCCAAATCGAATATGGCATTGTAGGATTGTCAGGATGTTCCTCATTATACTCTACCAAACGAGAGAAAGATAATTCCTTTTCCTCACCTGCTTCATATAACTGGTTCTGGTCATATAAAGTAAGGTCGTGCATATCGGCAAGATAGTTATGAATAACATCAGGAATAGACAAACCTAAACCGTAAATACGGATACGATAGATATCAACATCAGCATAATCAGAATTGAATACGATATTCTGTCCATTGATAACAAATGGAATTGGACGCTGAGAACCATCCATTGGTAATGGAGTAGCACCAGAAGGAATACCATTCAAATAGATATATGCCAAATGCTCAGTAGCGCTAATAACGAAAGAGAGGTTAAATACTTCATCTTCCTTATAGCGTACATTAACTAACTTTTGAGGAGTCTTGAAGAAAGACTCTTGAGTACCAACTACGATACCTTCACCAGAGTTATTCAACCAAGACATTATAACACCATTACTGGTATTAACATGCTGAATAACATGGTCTTCATCGGACCAAGGAGAACCATATTCGTCAATAGCAACACGATAATTGTCATTGGCATTAATTTCATCCATAGTCTTAGAATCCTATTTGGCTCTATGCTCAATCCATGTATTGGTCTCAGCATCATAGACGTCATAGAAGTAAGTAGGAATCTGTGTTACAAGAGTCGAATACTTCTGAATATTGCGTACTCTCAAACGGAATTCAAAGGTATAGTCTGTAGTACCATTATTTAAAGAAATGGTAGGTAGTGGAATTGTTACCTTTGCGCCATTCGCCAAACTCAAATAAGAACCATTCTTATAATCTGCGCTTGCAGGAGTTGGAGCAACCCAACCATTATTAGCCCAGTTAAAACCTTCAAGAACTGGTTGAATCGTTTGACGAGAACCAGCATTCTTCCATACACCACGCACAGAAGGCAACTCAGTACTCTGACGACCTGCGGCACTAAGATTTAATAGAATAGCCTGCGGGTTATCTTTTTCACAGCGAACACTTAGGTCACGTGCGCCAACATCAGTAACGTCAATTTTTACTTCTGCGGATGCAGCACCCGAAGAAATCGTGAATAAGTTTTCACCTAAATCGTAAATATCGGTAATATCCCAATAATGCCAATCTAAGTTATTATATTCAAGCTGCAATTCAGAAAGCTGTAAACCATTCAAATAGAAACGTACAGTAGAACCACGGCCATTAAATACATCAGTTGGATTATAAACCATGTATGGAATAGAAGCACTGGTATACTGAATAACAGTAGAATCATAATTACCAATCCAAACAATTGGTAAATCATTTCCATCTTCTGCCCAAGCAGCCTGGAAACTAATCTTATCAGACTCATATACCTGTGTATTGATTGTAGTGCTGACACTTAAATCAATAGTATGTACACCGTGCGTCTGTGTTGGAATAGCTACAGTTTGAGTGCGGCCATACTGAGCAGCACTAATATTCTGACTTAGAGATTGAATTTCAGCGTTGTCAATGTAAACGTGTAATTTTTCAGAAGCCAAACTGGAACCACCAATTGGCTTATAAGACAATGACAAACCAGTTAAATTTTCAGATGTAATAACAGGAAGATAAGCTGACGCATTAATCTTCTGAATACCCATTTCTACAACACGGATTGGCTCGAATACCTGAGTCCAGCCACGGCCATAGTTGTAACGAGAACTTGAAGAATTTAATAGAACTGTTACGGTGAAGTTAGTGCCGATTGGTAATACATTAGTATTAATACGGCAAGGTTCACCATTCAAAACACGGAAAGGATAGACCAAATCTTCACTCTCTGGATCTGAATTGTTTTTAAAAGTAACAGTCATAGATACTTCTTCATCGCGCTCGGCGGTTGGATAAAAGATAATTTCATTACTCTGTTGATAAATATAAGTAGAACCAACCTTATCAATATTAGAATAGGTCAAACCTAAGTCTAATGTGTCGCTGGCGCTACCGCCACCTCCACCGCCACTAACAGCAATGCGGGCACATACTAAATCATTATCTTCTGTATATGCTACGACACGGAAAAACGCGCCATCTGAATTGATAATTAAATCATCAATAGAAACTACAGCGTCAGGATTTTCAAGGCGTTCACGTAAGAAGGTGAATAGCTCGGTTACTTCATCTGGCTCAATCTCAGGATATGCGCCATAATGTAGACCGGTATTTCCACCACTGCCGCCATTGCCGCCCATGGACTTACGTTGATCCTGTACATCAATATAAATATTACCCGTATCTGTGGCGAAGTATAAATAACCATCTGTAATAGGAATATGGCTAATATCGGCTTCATTGCCACGATATACACGAAAACGAGTTCTATCTATTACTGCCATAGTGTATCTCCTTTCTATCCTTTATATAAGAAAAAAGGGAAGAGAAATATTTTTCTCCTCCCTTTAATATCTCTCTAATAGATTTAATTCTTATGGAAACCGAATTATTAGAAACTGCCCCACAACAAGTTAAGAGATACTTGACTATTGTTCCGAGCAATGGTCAAGGTCTCAGAAGCAAGACCAAATGTGGCAGTAGACTGACTAAGACTTCCGCCAGGAGCAGTCAACTGGAAGGTTGCAGCTACAGAAGCAGAAGAAGTAGTAGATGTGCTGGTATCAGTAGTAACAACTAAAGCAGATACAGCAGTACCAGCAGCAGAAACAGGAGTGCTAAATGTACTATGACTTGTATTGATATTATAAGGAGTTGTAACTACCTTAGTAATATGACCATAGTTATCAGTTTCAATACCAGTTAATACATTAATTGTAGTCTGGCCATCGGCGCTAGTAGATACTGCATTAGCGGTCTGATTAGTACGAGTTACGGTTTTATGACCAACTGTAATAGCCTGGGTACTACCAGAACTAGCACTACTACTAACGTCAATTAAATTACCAGCAACAACGGTTAATTGACCAATGTCAGCACCAGTAGATGCGGTCAATTTAATACCACCTGCAATAGCGGTAGCAGTATAAGTCGTATCGGTACCAGAAGAGTCAACGAAATCCCAAGTTACGTCGGCAGTAGGAATAACGCCATTAACTTCTGTACCTTGGGCAATGACCATAGAACCAGCAGGATAAATCTTATGGGTCGTTGGATGTTCATAACTTTGAGTAAGAATCCAAACATCGCCACGATGTACATCCGTCAAATTAGCAAGTCCACCGCCAGTAGTTGTACCACGATAAGTCATTGCATCGAAGTCAGCTAAAGCATCTTCGATCTTATCATCAACTTCTGCTTTGGTGTAAATGGATAAAGCGGCAATACCACCAACAAAGTGGGCCTGTTGATCATTAGCGTCACCATAAGAAATAATAGGATCAATAGTACCACTTGGAGAACTACCATCACTATTATTTACAGTAACCTTGAATCCATTAGCAGATGCACCTGCATCACTGCCAGTTACGCTAGTAACCATTGTATTCTAGGCACCAATAGTAATTTTTTGACCAGAAACAGCAAGTGTAGCATTAGCACCAGCTTCTAAATTAATTACACTACTATCAGTAGAATTAGAATTAGTTAAGGTTAATGTAGATTTATTTTGTCCATTAGCAGCAGCAGCTAACGATGCCTTATTACCTTTAATAGTAATCTTGCTACCGGACGAAGTAATGGTATTACCATCTGTACCTTCAAGTTGTACTGTAGAAGTATGAGAACCACCATTTGTCTCACCAATATTATGAGCAATAGTAGCTACATTACTACTTGTAGTTACGGTATTACCAAAACTATTAATACTTACAGACGAGTTAATCTGCACCCAGTTACCACCAGAAGCTACACACAATACATTTGCAGGATTGGTAGTAATATAATAGAACTGACCAGCATGGGCTTTCTGATCAGCCGCGCTAGCCAAAGAAGGTAAATCTGTATAATTAGCAACAGAAATAACACCTTCATTAACTGCGGAAATAGATTTATCAGAATTACCAATATATAATCTATGGGTATCACTAGTCAAATAAAATACACCATGCTCACCAGCGGCAGACGATGTACCATTGTTCGCTAGCATAACGTCCATAGCGGCTTGCGTACCTAACTTAAAACCTATGTTTGGAGTTGCAGCCGGATTAAGCGTTCCTTGGTTTAGCTCAGGCATTTATTTCACTTCCTTTAAAAATTAATCTTCCTCGTTAGTATAAATCTACCAGCGCAATTTGTCTTCCACGTTGGTAACACGATTTTCGAGAGAGGTATAATTAGTATTAAGAGTCGAAACCTATGTAATAAGACTTGGACGTGCGGCCTCGCCTGTAACAGGATTAGCTGGAACATCTGTAAACACACTAGTTTCTAATCTTGTAACACGCCCAGTAAGGTTAGTAATATCTTGGACTGTTGGTTGATCTTCAATCCAGTCCGCGATTTCTTTTAAAGTGTCAAATGTACCTGGGGCATCGGCTACAATTTTTGCTACTTCATTCGCAGCAATATCTCTTACCGTTTGGCCACCCGAAATAGTATTATTATTACTATCCCAGTCATCACCAAACCAAACAGACGCTAAATCGCCAACCACTCCTTGGATTACAGGAGTAGGATTTACCCAGTTGCCACTACCACTTAAAAACCAATTCTACGTTCCTGCGGGTTGGTCAGGTACTAAACCACGAGCACCTGCGGCAACACCGCTCGAACCTTCCATGACGGAAAGAGACTCTGTAATGGCTTGTAAAGCGTTAAATAAGGATGTAGGTTCCCACTTATGGGTAGTAGAATTAAACATCAATAAGCTACCATTTTGTAAACCTTCGATATTATAATTCAATACATCACTTAAATCGCTTAAACTAAAACTTGAATCTACGCCAGTAATTAAAGTGGTTCCTAAATACAAATCACCCTATGAGCGATCCGCAGCTAAAACAAAGTATAATGTATCATCATCAATTTGATTTGCCGGAACTGTATCCCATACGGCGGCAGTGGTACGTACAAATTTGACATATTCACCGTGAGTTAATTTAAGTGCCAAATTAATACCCCCTTCTGTTTTTTATCAAAAATTAAGCAGATATATAATTAAAACTTGCCCTAACGTTAATGCGTTAGGGCAAGTTATTCAAATTATTCACCTGACTCTGGGGTTGGTTCTTCGGGCGTAGTTGAGGTTTCTAACGTTGCTAATCTTGATTCAAGATTTTGTATATGATTATACATGCGACGCATAACCTCAATAAGACTATCTGTTGTAGATAAATTATATTGGTTGAGTTGTGTAAATGGTTCTTGGTTAACAGAACCAGGTACTTCATCTAACGCAATACTCTAAACCACATCGGTTCCAGTATCAATGATAGTCATAGAAATATTCGGAATATCAGATGCCGTTAAAGCATCCCAAGCAGGCGTACCACCATTAGTACCATCACCAGTCATACTCAAGAACTTCTTAGTTGTCGAAGTATTCGGTGCTAATATAGCTGGAGTATCTGCCGCAGTTGAATATAACATCTAATTAGTGCCAGTAAAAATGGATTTAGCAATTTGAGCTTCATTAGTAACATTACCAAGTCCAACTGTAGAAGCACTAAATGTCTCCCAAGAAGGAGCCGCATTATCATTAGCTTTCAGATATTGTCCTGCTGTTCCAGCTGCGGTTGAAGCATATGCTGTAGCAGAAGCGGCATAAATAACACCATAAACAGTAGGAGCAACATTTGTGCCAGTTCCACCATGCCCAATATCAATAGTCGATCCAATCCAATTATTAGATGAATCAATATATTGGCTAATAGTTGTACTCACATAGTCGATTACTGCTGTTGAAGTTGGAGCAACTAATAGACCATTACCTGTTACTGACGATAAATCGTCTACGAATGTTGAACTGGATAGAATGGACAATTTGCCATTTTCAATTCCAATACCAGTTACATAAGCAGCTGCGGTTTCACTATCTGTAACATTTGACTCGCTATCCAAACCATTAACAACATTAGTCACATAAGTAACAACTGCTGCTGTAGTTGGCGCAATAATACTGGATGTATTATTTGCAATATTATCAATAAATAACGACTGAGCCACGGCAGTTAATTTGCCATCTACTTCGGTAATACCAGTTACATAAGCGGCAGCTGTAGCAGTATCAGTGACAATTGGAGTAGAGTCTAATGCTTGAATGCTATTGGCAACATAAGTTACTACCGCTGCTGTATTAGGTGCCGTTGTACTACTACTATTGTTTGCAATATCAGAAATAAAGTCTGTAGTTTCATAAGAAATAATACCATTGGCTTCAGATAAGGTAGAAATAAATTTACCTGTACCAGCTTTATTGGCATAATCTAATGCATTGATAACATCACGAACGCCTTTACCACTAACTGCGCCATCCGCAGAAGCTGTAATTTCAGCATTGGTATTTAATAATGTCGTTAAAGAATAAGAAATCTTACCATCAGTCTATGACAAAGATGTAATATACTTATTAGTACCTGCTGTATTATTTACATCCAAATTAGCAAGATAGGTTTCCAATTTTGCAAATGCTCCATTAATACTATCAGTGGATGCTAAAATAGCAGTAGCAGGAGTAGTTGAATTACTAAAGCCTGTTAATTTTAATATGCCAACATTCTACTTATAATAAGTAAATGCACCTGTAGAAGTGGTCAAGCCCATATCTGTGATAACCTATGCCGTTTCAGCATTAGTCCAACTAGTCTGTTCAGCAAGACTTGGGGCAGGAATCTTAACAGTTGTACTGGAAATACTATGTAAATGTCCTTTAGCATCTCGTTTAGCAACATTTAGAATATCAAATGTGGCGCCAAAGGATGGTGTCTACGCACTGCCACTATTTACCTGGTAGGTAGTTAAAGTTCCTTGCGTATTATCATTTACATCTTTATGTTGTACTGTAATTTTCCACTTGTTTTGATCACTACTTCTGTCTTCAGAGAATGTAATCCAGTTGTCAGAAGTAAGAGTAATACCACGGGAATAAATTTGTCCATATTTATTAGAAACTAATAATTCATTAGCCTTAATATCTTTAAAGACATCAATTAAATCATTAACACTATTGATTGTGCCTTGAAGAGTTTTACGACTACGTGTATATATGTCATTAGCAGAAATATATTCATCTACACGAGCAATGGCACCATTCATTGTATTCATATAACGACCAAAGCCAACTAATTCAATCATCTTTGGTACTTCTTTATATTGACGTAATACTAATTTATCCGCGGCGGCCAATGATACATTCATATTCCATTTTTCACCTTTATGAAAATGCGGTGTAGTATTATTATCTTTATACACAAATAATGGTGAATATTTATAATATGTATCATCATCTTCAAAAATCGTATTTTGATTTAAATTTTCAGGTGCTTGATAATAATCGCCTGGATTATAAAATGTAAATGGAACACGCACTGTGGCAAAGTTTTCCTCATAATATTCACGTCCAACTGTTGGTTGGTCATTACGATCAAGAATCCAACTACCAGCATATTGCCCACTACTTACATAATAATAATAAGTAAAAGGCACATAAAAATCTGCACTAGCTGTCGCAGTTAAAGTGACAATCTAATAAGTTAGACGATTAGCAATTGCTGAATTTACAGCATAATATTCTGGTTTACCAGATGCACCAACTGGATTATAATAATAGTATTTAGGTACCGTTCTATTATCAGATGTAGTCATCGTATCAGTGGGTCTTAGCAACAATACCTAAGTAGCATTTTCAGGATTAATGCCTTGAGGTATATCAGTTAATACCCAACTAATTAGTTTCTGATAATACGTAGTAGAACTATTATAAGTGGTGGCTAATAAATAATTATTGCCAGACTTAGTATATAGAATACGCTTATTAAATTCAGACTCATTAGAAATAGTAATTATTTGATATGAAGATTGCTCAACATAAATCTAAGAACCTGATGTTTTCTTTGCATCAATCGTATAATAATAAGTATCGGTTTGAACTTCATTTACATTAGTTACTTCTGTAAAAGCAACTGGAATATAATAGTTTACATTTGTATCTGCAATATAACTATTACTATGTACATATTGTCCATCACTTAAAATATAATATTTTTGTGGAGACTTATAATATGTATCTTCAGTAATACGAACTTGATTAGTGGTAGCACCAGTAGGATCAGTCTCGGTAGCTATATTCCATTGAGTAACTTTAAAGAATTTACGAGTAATGTCTGTAGATGACCATTCAAAAAAGCGATAATTATCACCGACAGGTGTACGTGCAAGTGAATAATATTTTTTCTCTGCTTTTGCGGCAGTATCTTTAGAAATACCAAAACCCGCAACAGTTACAGAAATTTTATTATCACCTTCGGAATATGAAGTTTCCAAAACACCATCCGTAATTGAATAATAATCATAATAAACGCCTGGCTTAAATTCGCCACCAGCGAATGTTTTCTTATTACTTGAACTAGGTGTTCTTGAAAGTGTGAAATACATCCAACCAACTTGTAAATCTTGCTGGCGAATATAATCATATTTAATAACCGTAACACCATTAACCACTTTGCTAGTCTCTAAAATTGGTTCAACAGTATAATAATTTATATTGGGATTTGGCCAAGGCTATAATTCGCCATCTCCGGTACCTACATCTACTTCCACTAAAAATGGAGGTTGGTCTTTCTGTGTCTAATCATAAGTAGTATAATCAATCGTATCCCACTCATAAGTGGTACCACGACGATAATATTTACCTTCAGATGGGTAATAATAAATATAAGTTTTAGCTAAATCGGCAATATCAGGATCATTTGCACCAGTATAACCCATAGGACGAGGACGAATAATCATACCCATTAAATCATGTGTAGAATTAATTGCACCCGCTAATGTACTAACTGCTGCAGAATCATATCCTAAACCATAGTCTACTTGCGGCAATAGTCTTAATCCATTATCTCGATAATAGACAGAACCATTCAACCAAGAAATATTTTTATTACGATAAATACTGCCATTAATTTCTTCATTACCATAAATAAGATCCCACATATCAGCAACAGCATTACCAATAGAAGGAAGCATAATGGAAATTTCTTGAGTATCAACTTGTGGCTCGTCACTATCGCCAGTATCAGTGACTTTTACATAATATGTAGTGCCCTTTTCAAACGCAGTAGCAATCTTATATTCAGTACCACTAATTTTATATAGTTTATCACGGCCATATACATCATATCCGGCGCCAGTAGAAGTATTTGTAATTACTTTATCATTTGGGTGTGCTATATAACAAGCATTAGCGACTTGTGTTACAGCGCTATTAAATTGGGCATCAGTAGTAATTGTGCCCTAATATTTCGTATAACGAGTGCCATGTACATGATATTCTAATCCACTTAAACCAGTTGGAGTAATACTAATTTCATCTGCTACTTCAGAATGAACACTAACAGATGAATCAAAACCGGCTTTATTATAATAAATTGCGCCAGGAATTTCACTTGCCGCACCGCTATCACCAACAAGCCAGTTACCATAGATTGTTAATGCATCGGTTAAACTGGATGCCGCATATGTATAATCAGTTAAAGTATTAGAAGCCTTATCATAAAAAGCACGCTTCCATTTAATCGTTTGGTCAGAAGGCAACTGTTCAGCAACAACAGGAGTGAAATTCAAATTGATTGCCGCACCGCCACTATTAGTACCAGTATTACTTGTCTATAATGGATTAACCATTATATTAGCAGCACTCTTAACACGCAATCCCCAAGCTGCTTGCTGATGTAATTTATAATAGAAATTCGTACTTGCAGTATCAAAATGCGGCGCCACAGGAGACATTGAAGGAGCGTCCGCAGAAACATCAAAAGTAGGAACAATGGTATTTAATTCTGCAATCATTACATAACGTGGTGTTGCAGGATTGCCGGCATAAGTCTTTTGCCATACGGTACTATCATAACCACGACTGGTTTTATAATTCTGATAATCAATAGCATAGTTACGTTCATAAGTTCCAGACTCTTCTGATAACTTACGAAGTAAAGGATACCATGACTATTGATCCGTATTTGTAGTATTTATAGTACCATCATTATTCTTGGCATAATGACCATATACCTCATAAATAACATCATGATCTACACCTTGATTACCCATTGTATAGTTATATACAGTAGTAACCACTTGACCATTTGTATTAGTAGATGTACGATTACCTGGTACAATTATGTATTTATAATAGCCTCTATCAACCTCACTATTTGGATTAAGTACCCCACGAGCATAAGGATAAATGTATGCAGATACACGTAATTGCTGCCATTTAATTTGGTGACCAGCTGCATCAAATACTTCTACAATAGAACTATTAGTAGGATTTAATCGAGCAGTAGCCTCAATGCCCCAGTCACCAGACATAGCAATATCATAATCTACTAAAACATAATTGCCAACATAAACACCATCATTTGCCGCACTTGCATCCATTAAAGTACGACTTGGATAAGTGCGCTCATACTGAAATGTGGAGCGCGTTAAATTAGTTATATTTCCATAAAAACTCATATCTTAACGCACCTCACTTTAAGTAACATCGTCATATAAAATGTCGATAAGTAAATATCCATTTGCACTATCTCTAATAGATAGTAACGATGTCGGATCAAACAATAAATTCACAATCTCTGCCTTATCAACAACATCTAATTCGTAAATCCCTGTCGCGCCTACAATAATCGGATCTTCAGAGCCATTTACATAGAACTTAGTACCAGGTAATGTTTGTATACCCAATGCTAAGATTGGGTATACTTGATTATTCTTAAAAACATTACCATTGCATAAATTCGTAAATGACGCGCATTTTTCCGCGTTGGCGGCCGAATATGGAGGATAATTACGTGGGTCGTTTTCGGCATAATAGCGATATTGTTTAATTGCTCTTGCCATATTCTCCTTTACCTCCTTTAATACAAAGCGTCCACGGCCAATGTGGCAGTAATAGACATAGTGCCAGATGGCCCTAGTGGAACTGTATAACGCGTCAATATATATTCGCCAGATATTGCACTTTCAGGACAAGTAACGAAGATACGTTTATTAGGCTCTAAATTATAATATGGCATGGTTGTAAATGTAATTTGTTCGGCACAAACTGCAAAATCATAAATCATGCCATCCAATACCGTCTTTGCCGATTTACCTTGCGCACTAATTGTGAACAATTTAGTTAAATCAGTATCAGGTAACATAACATATTCATAACCTAATTTAGTACCAACTTGTTCTGGCGAATTACTATCAACAAATATAATTGTTGGAGTTTCTCTAAAATAGATGGCTTTTACATTTGTATCATTAACTGCTTTCGGCCTATCTCCAATTGCTTGAACTGAGTACTTGGACAATTCACCATGTTCATCTAAGAAATCAAACCAGAAATTTAAGGTTTGTGGCTATTCTGAAACATAAGGTGCCCAACCATCTACGTTATATTTATCAGTACCAAATACATAATATGGAAGTAAATGATCGTACTCTAACGGATGCACAATAGGTACAAAATTACCATAAATAGCATATGGTTTATGGCCCGCTTCCAACCAAGCATTTAAGGTATTGGTAATTGCCGTTTGACTTGGAAAATTCGTCGTTCCAGCCGTTGGATAAGCAGTAGCACGTGAGCCATTGAAGTTATTTATAACGTCACTGATAGTAAAGGTTTCCTCGTTTACATCATAGTCATAATACAAGACGCCATTCCAGTCTTCCGGTAATTTCAAACTATAACATAAAATCTTTTGGACTCTACCAGTAGGTTTATAATAACGAGTAGGTTCTGCTTCAAATGCACTTTGTGTAACCATCTTAGTCAAGCTATAAACTTCTTCATCTGTGCGGCTAGCCTAGCCCTTTACATAATAATCTTGATCGGTATTAAATTTCTCGCCTTCAACACATTGGATATAAATACTTTCATATCTCCAATATTTGCCAGGATTTGCAAAATAATCAGTACGATCAATTTTTGCACCACTAATACGTGTCTCTTTACCTTTATCATAATAATAGTAGGTATAGTATGTCTAAATTGGGTTTGATACAAAACACTTTACCAAAGACACACTTTTTAACTTCTCCCATGTAGTAGGAATAGTCTTTTTTCCACTATCGTTATAAGTTTTCAGCATGGTTTTATAATGTTCTTCAGTCATAGCATTATTTGACCAACGAGAGTAAGAATGAATAGTTTCATTTTGTAAATAACCATTACCACGAGTATTAGAATTATTATCATACTTAAACCAATATTTAGTATCATCTAATGGTTCAATAATCACACAGTTAATAATATTCTCTTTACCATCTGGATCTTTATACCAATATAAAGTTGGATTAGCTTCATAAGCTAACTTACCAGGTCGTTCGGCTTTATATTTAGTTTCCGATGTTAATGGATCACGATACTATGTATAATACTACATAGTCGTTCTAAAAGGATCAGATGTAGTACATTGTACATATTTAGGCTCACCATAAAAATATGGAAACTCCTATTTAGTATCATTATACCACGTTTTTACAGCTGTATTATATTTAGCTTTGCTCATGCCAACTAAATCATAATGTCCTTCATAAAAAGGATTATATAATTCGCGCCAGAAGCCATCTAAGTCCGTATAATACTATTCATAACCAGTCATACCATTATGACAAGTATAAGGATTATTTTTATAAACTGTAAGATAAAAGTCATCTTCAGTATGATGCTTTTTATAATCCAACATCATCTAATAAATTATCTCACGCCAATCCAATCCACAACGTAATTTTTCATTAACAATTTGTTTATGGATTGTTTCAAAATCTTCACTTAATACATCATCAACAATGGTCTATAATTCGTCGGGCAAAACTGGGTCCCAAATCCAAACATAATCACCTTTATTAGCAATATTATCACTACCATTAACAATGCCATCATACCACTGACTATAAGGGTGTGAACAACCAGCGCTATGTTGTGTACTAATAATTTGTCCAGATGAATTGGCATGAATTAACTTCCAACGCCGTGTGGTTGAATCAGAATAATTACTTCCATTATAAAAATAAGGCGCAGTAGAGAAATCAGCTAAACTATCCCCAACACGACTGCGACTATATACGCTCATACGTTCAGTTGGAATATAGCCTACAACAATTTCCCAAAGATTAGCCCAGTCAAAAATACTCCACCAACCATTTGGTAAAGGTTCCAAATCATCCCATATTTTATTATTACGATGCTCTAAAAATTCATTAAGTAATTCATATAGTTCACTATGTTGTGTATTTAATTGCTATAATAAATATAAAGCTTCATCTGTACCGATGGCCTCTAAACGATCCATAACATCCTACATTTTTTCTTCTTCTGTCATACTTCGAGTAGTAAATTTAACACCTTCATAGTTGATATATTCAACTGGCTTATCATCAATAGCAAAACGTAAATGGATTGGCAATTCTTTGCCGGTTACGCCTTTGCGTGTGCCCCAAATACTATAATCATTACGGATATTTGCAAAATTAGGGGAATTTTGATATTGGGTAACTAATTGGCCATCAGTAAAAGTATAAGCTATATCAGAAGTATAGGCATTGGGGTCAGACCATTTTTCATCCTATTCATTTGTTTTGATATTATTCCAAGTAGTCTTTAAATATACTTGTTTACGTTGAAACCAAAAGTCACCATTCAAATCAAAGAAATATTCATATTCTCCTAACATAGCGACAATCTTATCTAATAAAGATGCAATTGTTTCACCAACATTAAGAATTAGATCTCCAGCATAAGTCAAATCAGTTAAACGATAACCTGCCGTCATACCATATTCTAATTTTGCAATAGTGACAACATTATTATTAGCATCATATAAACGAGTGGGCGTCATAACCACACCCACTTGTTCTAAATCGAATAATGGGTCATAGACAATAGAAGGATCAGAAACAGTTGTAGGTTGTGTTCGATTCAATCCACGATATACTGGAGTATTTTTATTTGTGGTAAGATTCTGCCGATCAGCATTAACTTGCCGAATTAGATACATAGGATCGGCGCCACGATATTCTAATAATTCCAAACCCATATCATCTAAATCATTTACATGGATTTTATAGAATGGCGTATGCGCAAAAGTATGAACGGCATCTGTGACAATCTCTTTTAACAACAAATCTTCTTCGTGAGTAGAACCATCATCGTCTGTGACTTTAACAGTACCAAAATCCCAAGTCAAAGATGTTACCACACCACCAAGTTCGCCATTCAATAACGTCATTTTATCTTTGCCTTGTAAGCTAACAGTATAATTACCTAAACTCTATGAGGTATTGAAACTAGTTAAAACAAACGTACCTTGTTTAAACCAAATTATATCCGGATATTTGTCATTGATTTCATTAGCTAATCCAGTCCATAATTCTATTTTTGTTTTTAAACCCCAATAATATTCATGGATGTTTAATTCACGAACAACCATTGTTAGATTACAAGTACGTCGTACCGATGAAGCACCGTCAATATTTGCACTTCCTTGAGTAACAATACCCTCCAAAGTTTCCAATGGCTCTTCATCAGTATTCAAGGCTATCACGCGCGCATACGTTTTACGCATACGCACGTGATGTAATTCATTCATAAAATCTAAATCTAACAAAGGATTTACCGTAACATTAGTACCAACATATCTTGATGCCATTTAATTACCCCCTTGTTAGATCGTTTAGAATAGCATAACGTAATTTGGAGACTAAATCGTTATAAGCAGCATGAACATTCTCAAGTAGATGATTAACTTGCTTATTACGCTAACGTCGCCACTCGGAACGCTCTACATCGGTATTACAATTATTGTATGTTTTTCCAATACCATTGATCGAATACTATTCTTGAGTAGTAACACGAGTTAACATATCTACATGTACTCCTGCGCTACTATAAAACTAGGTTTCAGTATCTCCATAAATCATTTTATAATAAGCATTACGGGCAGTTTTATATGCCGCTGCCGCTTGTACTACGTCAGGCGACTTACTATACTCATAACTATAAATAATTGTTTGATAGATATAAGTTAAATCTGCAATTACTCCATCACCCAAACGCAAAGAAGAAGGAATAAAACTCTTATCATAAGTAATGTGTTCATCATTTTCAACATTAACGTATACCTATTTAGTTAATGCGGTGGAATCACTAGTATAACCTACAATAGCCGTAAATAAATCATAATCATCTTCTACTACAGTATGAGTAACAGGATTATAATAATATCCCGAATAAATTGGGAAAGTAATTACATTAGTATGAATACCTGTTGCATCACTGACAGTTTCTTCTCGATAATAATATTGAGTAGTTTCTTCATGCCACGTGCCGTCTGGATGCATAACAGGAGTAGAAACATCACGTATATCATAATAATATTTCTAACCATCTACATAATAATAATCTAACCAGTTAATACGGAATAATGATAATTGATTGTCTACATCATAAGTATAACTAGTATATGCAGTTGCAGAACGATCTTGCCGCACAGGCTCTTGTCCATATGCGTCATAATACAATTGCTATGTATTCATAGGAATATTATAACGAGTATCCCGACCTTCATAAAATGTATATACATCTACTACTTCACGTTTAAATAAACGTAATTGTTCAAATTCAACAATTTTATTACGAGTATTTTGTATACTAGCAATAATATTATCTATACCCTGATAACCAATAAATTGACGACCACAAACAAATTCATCACTATAAGAACGAATACTGTCAAAGTCGGTAATTAATGGGCCAAATGTTTGATAGGTAACGTAACCGCCACCTTGATAATCCGCAGGTAATTCAATTTGACTTACGCCATTTGTAATCTCTGCATGATAAGCACCAGTAGCGCCAATATAAATGCGTTGACGACCTTGGTCAACGTCATTGGTATATAAGTCTACATAAGAGCCAGGAGTCATCTCTCTGAAATCAATAACTGTCAAGTTATGTGAATCATCGCCAGAAGGAAGGATCTTACCTGTTTTAAATACCATTTGGCCCGTTTCTGGATCAATACTACTAAAGTTAATAGTTTTCCATTGCGGCACGAGTAATACTGCATCAAACGAACGATCTTCAAAGTATCCATAAGAAGCCAAAGTAGCATAATCACATGGCCCAATTTCAGATGCTTGGCAAGAAAAACTATGCAACATACGTCCTACTGAATCATTTGGTGTCATAGATACATTCATTAGCATAACAAGATAATTACCTTCAGTTGGGGATTTAAGAATTTTAGGTTTACCATTATTTAACCAATCTAAGACCTCTAACTTAAACAAACGTTCGGCTAAAATATTCTTAGAAGAAATATCAAAATTCGGCAATTCATCCTCATCTAAAACACCATTAGAATTAGAACGAGTATAATTATGTTTCTTAAACCCTAAATCTTCCCATTTGATAAAATCTTCATCATCATCCATATGATAGGATACCAAACCAGAAATAGAAAACTCTTTATAATCTACTACACCAGAACGTACAAAGTAAGGATACTTAGACCCAATAGTATTCATCTTACTTTCTACTACGGTATTCTTCATAGAACCAATCTTAGGATTATAACGAATCTTTAATTGCCGATCTGCATCAATTAAATAAAAATCTTCAAAGTCTACTGTTACAGGAGCAGATATGGAACGATTAGAAACAAGAGGTGGCTCACTATTATTATATTGTTGAATACAATAGATATAAGTCTTACCTTGTTCAACCGTATAATCAGGAATACAAATATCGCTGATTAAGTTGTTTGTACAAAACAGAGTAGAAATAAACTACCATTCATATGGCGTTTTATTGACACTACGACTAATACGATACATACCCTTTAATGTAAGTATACTTGGGTTTTTATGAATAAATGTTACATCAACCGTGCCGCGACTGTAATTACTAATCGCACGCACAACCAAATCGGTAACACCTTCAAATTCAACACCACCATTATTTGTCATCATAATGCGATACTCTTCGGTACGAGTAGTCAAATCATTAACAGTGGTAACATACCAACATAAACGATAAATTTTACCAAACTCAATATCAAAAGGAATAGTAAAAGTTTCATGTGCAACATTTGGTAAAGTATCATTGCCGAATGAGTGTTTAACAACACCAGAGTTATATATCTCATTACCATCACTATCGCGCATAATCAGATAACTAGAGTATAATTTTTCAGTAGCATCTGTCTAGCGATAAATACAACTATAAGTATATAAATGCTTATTAGTTGCGGCAGTTGTCATACCTTCAATCGCAACTGTAGGAATAGCGGTATATTTGGCAACACCAACGGAAGAATAATAACCAATATCTGGTACAGAGTTAGCGTTACCATTATCATCTTCATAAGCTAATTGAATACGATAAAATTGCCCTACTTTAAAATTAGAAATTGCACTACCAATATTAAAGGAAGCAAAACAATTAGATTTCGTATGACCAAAATTTATGGTCGATGTTTGAGTAGCGCCAGAACTTTTATCAAAGTTTGTGGCCGAACCCTCATAAATGATTGTATCTTTATTAATTGTCCGAATTTGGACATGAAATCCACTTACTGATGCTGGGCCAACTGCTTGATTCATAGAAAAAGGGACTACGATTGTAGTCCCTTGAAATGCAGGCAATTTACCCTCGAGATGTGGAGGATATAACTTTGCCATAATTATTCATCCTTTGCGTCTTCGTCGTCATCCTTAATCATATAAGTAATAGCGGCCATCTGCTGTGCGGTTAGTTCTACCTTATCAAACCAATCCAGCTCAATTAGATTAACCTTAACTTCCTGCTCAAGGTCAAACAAATCCTGTAGCTCACGATTTACATCATCAGTCACAGCAGGGTCAAACTTATACTGGTTGTTCTCTTCATCAAGAGTACCATACTTTTCAAAGATGGCGATACGGCTCTTGTCAATATCCTGTGCCATCTCAATTAAAGAATTCATATTCTTCTGGAAATAGAAATTTGCTTTGACAGGAAGTGTGATATTGGTATCACGGAATCCTTCAATCAAACCATTTGCAATATTATAAATTTCCATGTTCGACATCATTTTACGCTGTACCATAAGAGGGGTACCTCCTTTTTCACCTTTTTATATAAAAATTATTACATATTTTTTTAACCTGTAATTGTAATGTCAACAGAAATATTTGCCGCCGTCCCACTACCTGGCTAGCAAGTTACTGTATGACCAGGAGAATTTACACTGGCCGAAACTGTAACATATTTTGTATGTTCAGAACTATCATGCCAACTGCGTGTATAATACTTTTTACCAACATCATCTGCCGTGATGGTATGTTCAGAAGTACTATAATAACCTGGATTAGTATATTTTACTTCTATTCGCTTGCTTGCACTACCCGAAATATTAACTGTTGCATCAACACTATCTGCATATGCTAACTTACCAAAAGCTTCTGTCTGCCCTGTTAATTCTTTAATTTTATCTGCACCAATAAAATCACCTAATGCCGCGCCAGTCCACGATGTTCCATTAATTGAATTACACTAAATTGTACCAGTTGAAAGCTCTGCGGTTGAAACTCCTCCAGTAAAGATACCCCAAGCACTAACGGAAATATTTGTAGCAGTAATCGAACCATTAATAGTTGCAGCATTACCCTTAAATGCAGCTGCCTGTAAATAACCACCAGCTAAGACAGTATATCCATTAGATAACGTTGCACCGCTAATTGTAAAGCCCCCAATTGTACCACCTGTTGCAGTTAATGAATTGGTTGTAATAGTAGCACCACTAATAGTACCGCCAGTAATAGTACCGCCAGTAATAGTACTACCATGAATCGTACCACCGGTAATAGTACCACCTTTAATAGTTGAACCAGTAATAGTTGAACCACTAATACTACCACCTTTAATAGTTGCACCATATAATACACCTTTTACAGTACAATCATTAATTGTTGCATTAGTAATACTACCATTTGTAATTTTAGCATTATCCATAGAGCCATTAACAATCTTAGCACTATCGATATCAGCTTTATACATTACTACACGCCCATTACTATAAGCAAAGAAACCATATTTATTACTTGTAGTAAAACTAACAGAGACAGAACCACTAGTGGCACCGCCACGCATAGGTAAATTCTCATACCAAGGTCCACTTGGTAATTTATAATATTGAGTTTTGCCATTGTATTCTTTTTGAGCATATTGATTACCAGAAGGATCAGTAAATATAACAAATGTTTCTTTTAATGTACCAGAACGAGATTTAATTTTTAATGTTTTATCATCAGGATCAACTAAATAGGTTACATAAGGATAATACTTACTATTATAAGTGTAATAGGCTTCATTATACTAAGCATTCGATCTAAATGTTGATGTTAATTTTTCTTCTGATTGCCCAGTCGATAAATTAGGTTTTTTATACGCATAAATTAATGGTATACCACCATCAGTTTTTAACGAAAAATCCTAATCATCACCTTCGCCAACAACCTCATATACACCTGTAGCATAATCATAATATGTGACATTAATAGTTTCCGTAGCAGTAGATTGTGTATACTCAATTACATCTTGTCCATCTACTCCTACATCTTCACTATCCGTATTATGACCACCACCATTAAATGAGCCAACAGCAATTCGTAATCCTCGAGAAGCTTCCGTCAATATACCATTTGGCGGATCTGCTTTACCAGATAGCAATGCTACACCGGTTGATGCCCAGTCGCCAGTTCTATCGGCAGGTGGTTTAAAAGAATATAAACCATATTGATCAATATACCAACCACCGATAGTACCACGTAAAGAATGTATATCTGTACAATCCACACGACCGTTCCAAGAAACTTTGAATACATTATTTACATTAATTGGATAATGCGAAGCGCCAGCGCGCCAATCAATTACAAAACGTGGATACTAAAAATTACCATTTGAATCTTTATAAAATCCATAACCTTCAATATATCCACCACCAACAGCAATACCCTAAGCTGCTAAAGTCCCGGCAGTAGCATCACTAAATTCAGTTGGATCGTCTCCGCCTACTTCTTGCGGCACACCAGTATCACTATCATCATAACGACTATTGGAAGAAATATAGAAATGTAATCCTGTTTTCTTAGTATTACTAACATACCAATTATGTGATTTTAATTCAAAACCACCTTTAGTAATATTCACTAACTTAACGGAATGAATACCATTTGTACCTTCAAGAGAATTAGTACCTTCAGAATTTTTAGTACCAACCTAATAGCGCAAATAATATTCTTTTTCCGAAGAAAATGGCTCTGCGACTTTACCGGTGGTTTCATTAATAGCTACAGGATTATAAACTCCACTACCATCTAACCAATATAATTTACCTCTAATCGGTCTCGACGCGCCTACAAATCGACGTGACATACCATCTTCGGCAATTTTTACATATGGCTATGAATTAACATCACATAAAGTAATTTCATAATCTTCTAATTGCGCAAGACCTTCATTGGTAGTCAAATCTAATGCTTCTAATTGAGCTGGATTAGCAGCAGTATAATAGTGTTCTCCACCAGAAAAATCTTGTGCTAATAAGAATTTTTTATTAGCGATATAGCGGTAATATTTATTATCTTCAAAAATTCGTAACGTGCTGGTTTCTTTTTCAATGACATTTTCAGCCTTTAAATAAATATCATACCAAAGATAATAATAAGTAAAATTAGAGCCTTGCCATGTATCCAAAGCTTCATATTTTGTTTCTTCTTTCTCATAATACCATTTATTAGCTGAATAAATAAAACGTTCATCATCGACAACATTATCAATAGCACGAACAGTCCCACCCGTGTTTTCACGTTTAATACCATATTTATAATTGGCACTCCAAGCTTCATTTGCTTCCACTTTCTCCCAATCATCATTATAATAAAATAATAATTTATGGGCACCATCAGAAGCAGGAGTATCATAAAAATATGTATCAGGGTAAACAATAGTCTTTGCTGTTTTCTTAAAATCATCATCAGTTAAATTTAATACTTCTTTAGGAGTTAACTGATTTGTACTGGCTTTTTTAGGCTCATAATAATCTTGTTCGCCAGCATAACCACTTATAGAACGTGCATATCTATCTAAAACAGTTTTATAATAATATTTATTAGCAACCCAAATTTCGTATTTATCATGCCCAGATACAATATGACGAACGGCAGTATATTTACGATCTTTCTCTGCCGCAGTAGGATTATCACAAGTATAATATACTCGTCCTTCCTTCCAACCTTTTGAACCATCGTCCGCAATAGGCGTTAAATTCTACCTATATAATGTACCAGCAGCACGTAATTCTTTAAATTTGTAATACTCCGCATTATCATACAAAGTAACAGGTTGATGTCCTTCTGCATCAGCATAATATTGCCGTCCTGCTGTAAAGAAATAACTATCATCTAATACAATAGGATTAGGTAATAACTGATACAAACGAGGTTGATCAGGTAATAAAGTAGCTTCAAAATTCCAAGTCTCAGGCGGCAATACAGTAATTTTTACCATATTAGCATCAATTAATATGCGATCTTTTTCTGCTACTGATTCATCCTTATACCGATAATAGAAATTCTATTTATATAACTCGGCATCGGCATTAGAATAAGTACCTAATGTTTCAATATAACTTTCAACTGCATAATAACCAGGAGTCTCAGTATTTCTTACCCAATATTTTCCTGGTTCAAACTGTGCATCTACATCTTCCAAATCAATAGCATCATAGCAAGCATAAACAATACTACCATCTGCTAATTTTTCTTCAACATAGTCGGTACCAGTCGTAACACTAAAATATGGCATACCAGAAGTATTTAATTGAATCATACCATCAGTTTCATTACCAGCCTTCAAATTCAAATCTGAAGCCATAATTTTACCAGATGATATATCCATCTTAAAGCCTTTTTTATTAGCTTTATAATCTATACTCTGTAAATAATAACGATTAGGCGACACATTCATTAAAGTATTTTTAATGAAGTTTTCGCCAGAACCTTTCCAACCACGAATCTGGAACAAATCGTTACTACCATCGCCATGAATGAATACTCGACCGGCCTTACCATGTATATCCAATTTGCCTTTTTCTAAATCGAATAAAGCGCCAGTAGCATAACCTCCGGCTGGAGCATCTTCATCTTCTGAATCAATAATTAAATCTTCAGGATCGGTACCGGTATAATTAGCGGACTATAAGAAATACTTAGCGTCATAAGTATTACCAGTCACCGGATCAGAAGCGTTACTTGAGACATAAAATAATGTATTGCCACTACTTGTCTTTGAATAATCAGCGTCTCGAATAACAAATAATGGCTGTCCATATTTGTTGGTATTAATAATTAACGAACCAGTTTTACCATAAGCACTAATCGTTGAATCATCTAAGTCAATCTTTAATCCACTACCACTTTCAGTAACACGAGTATTTGGGAACTAACCTTCAGTTTGTTGTAATGGCTATCCATCTTCATCATACATCATTTCAGTATGAGGTTCTTGATAGTTATAGGACTGTATAGTACCTTTATTGCCATCAAATTCTATACGGCCACTACCAGCTTTACCTAAGAAAGCAGTACCATCTACATTTAAGCCAAAAGCCTGTTCACCATGATGGAAACCATATAGGCCAAGACCAGTTTTATTACCAATCTTTTCATCAGCTAATGCAACATTACCCATTAAAACACCAGAGAAAGTATTATCCTTATTCTTTACTCCAGCGCCTACCATCTATGATAATATCGTACCATTCTCTTCATCAATCTATAAGCTACCATCCCAATTATTCATCATAGCAGAACCATAACGATTTTGCATAATGATAATTGGTTGTACCCAAATCTCTTGCGGCTCAGTCATACCTTCAATCTAACCATAGGCAATAGCAGAGATAGGCTTCATATTAGCAAAATACATATTAGTAGCAACAAGAGCATAGTCACTGGATAATGTTGGATAATATTTACCAGTGGTTGGGTCATCTATTTCATCACCCATTAGAACCCATTCGACATTATCGGTATTTACATGATCTTTAGTATGAAGTTCATATGGATCTTTATAATATGAAGGATTAGTACCATTTGAATCATAAATAATTTTCGTGGCACCACTAATATGAGTAACTTCACTGGAAGCACGTAATGGAATTGGTAAATAAGTTGTTAAAGTTACAGTACGTTGTTTCTGCTCTAATGGAACGTTTGGATCAGTCTATTTACCATTAGTATAAGAAATAGTATATTGTGCTTCACCTTGTAAGATAGCGTGCGCGCCATCTGACAACTCCATATCAGCACGAGCAGTAAGAATTAAATCATTACCGCTCTATGTCATTTCAATAACGTTCTAACGTTCTGTCTTACCGTCAACAGTTACATACTTGCCATATGGTTCACTATACCATTTATAACCTACTTGACTTTCAAAATCAATAGGCGCATTATTATAGTCATATAAATAAGGACGAATAGTAATAGAACTACCAGGAATTAAACCACCAATTTCATAACCATCTTCATCACACATGGTTAGGAAGAAAGTTGCTTCAGTACCACTTGTACCAAGAGAAGCAAAGTGCAAAGTCGCAACTGCTTTATATACTCGTTTATTGCGCTTGACTAAACAAACAATATTATTATTGGTATAAGTAGGCACATAATAAGGTTTAATACGAAAATCCTATCCAACCTCAATTAACTATTCGCCTAAATCATTGGTTACAATTTCTGTTCCAGTACGACGAATAACGCCCCATTTACCCTTTTCAGCTGCAAAATTAGTAATTTCTGCTTTATATTCATCGGTTAGAATAGCATCAACTAAAACTTGATAATAAGCCTTAATTTCCTTTACACGAGCCAGATAGGCTTCAACACTATCAAAAGACTGGATGTCCAATTGCTGGATTTCAATCGTCATTTGATTCATTAACTATTCAACAGAAAAATCACGAGTTAAAGCCCAATTGGTGCCATGCGCTTGGTCATAGCGTTCAGCTTCTGCAATTCGCTAAGCCTAAGCGGCACTTGCATCGACAGTAGCATCTAAAGCGTCTACTTCAAAATAGTGGTCACCATTTTCTGGATCAAATTCATAGCCCTCTTGCGGCGACTAAATCATCGTACACTCTAATGGGAAACACCACATAATTTCTTCTGCTTGATCAAGACTATCAATGCCCAAAGCAATTGAAGTATAAGTGGCTGTCATGTGCCGCACTTTGCGCGATTCATTTGTATTGATAATATTATTTGTTTCATCATACAAACGATATACGCCATTATGACCGCCATTATCAGCATCAACAATGATATTTAATCCTTGAATTAAATCCACATCTTCTAATGCTACTTCTACTTTATTCTCAAAAGTAACAACATTACTTTCATAATATTGAATTTTACTCTTGGTTTCAGTAATATATGCGCGTAAATTAGCTATATCACTATTTTGATATAATGCTACAACCGCTTCATTTTCGCAATACTTAGTATAAAAATCAACTACCATTGGTTGACCAGATTCATTTAAATCAGTTTCACTTACAATCTCACGAATATATCGTTCGACATACATCTTGAAAATAGCTTCTGATACACCGCCGGCAATTGCCGCATCTTTAGCAGCTTCATATAAAACTGCATAATCTTCATCAAGATTAATTAAATTATCATAAACGCCCTCACGATAAGGATATTCAATAATAACTTTAAATCTGTCATTCTATACTTTATCATTTGGAATAATATCCTGACTCCAAGGAACTTCTACATCCTCCATTTGAGTCCAGAAATTACCAGCTAAAGCGTCATGTACACCATTCTTTAAATTGTATCTATACCAACGTACAACATAATTCGGCACAACCTTACTATTAGATAATGTAACAGTTAAATCTTCTGCTAAATCATTATCCTCATTCTAATCAATAACAATTAATGAATTATCTTCCTTATGTATCCAACGTAAATACATTTTACGAGAAAGAGGCGGTTCGTCAAATTTATATTGTAAGTCATCATTACAAATTAATCGAACGGTATCGGTTTCATATTTTGTAAGAAGTTCTCCCAATCTTACCTAAATATCAGACACAAATAAATTATCTTCGTTTAAGTCAGCATATTCGAGAGGAGTACCTGAAACAATTTCAAAGTTTTTACTTTGATAAAATGCAATTTGTATACTTGTAATTGCATCCATGCCGCTTATATCAAATAATTTTTCTTGCAGATATTTAGTAGTAAAGATATAAGGATTACCAAACATTTCAGAACAGTCAAAATATAAAATCTTTGACATATTTGTTCCATCAGCAGTAGTATAATCAAGATATACTGCCAAACCATAATTACCTATAGTTGGAGTATCTGCTGGGAAATTTGTTCTAAAATTACCTTGAATACCCAGACAAGTATAATTGCGATACACCTTGCCGCTTGGGCTTGTCCATACGGTAATGAATCTTCTTTGTGGATCATTGGCAAGTAAACTAAATTCCTTCTCACTAATATCAGAAGGAATCAAATCACCAGTCAAATCCACAAAATTGTTCATTGGAGAAATATAAGTCTAATAATTACCATTCGCATCTTCAATATACTCACCAGTAATATGAGTCTTATTTAAACGATCATTATTAGGAATATTAACATATACCCGTGTATTTACACGATAATCAGGATTCTCAGAATATGTAACAAATTCTGATGTGCCGTCATTAACAGTATATTCTCCATTTGCCGCATTTGTATTGTCTACAATTGTACATACTATTGTCTGGTCATATGGCAAATTAGAAACTTTCTTTGATGCAATAAGATTTATAGCATCAAATAGTTGCTCACTTAAAGAACCTGCCATAATAGACCTCCTTTTTCTCCATCTCTACTTATCTATTAAAATTATGGCATAAAAATTTATCTAAATAGTCCATTTAACAAAAATAAAGGAGACCGAAGTCTCCTTTATTTTTACATTCGTCCAGCATATTGGGAAGCTAAATTAATAAGATCATTAAATGCTTCTTTAATACTTTCTTTATCAGTAGCGTTCGGGAATTCAGCTGTGATATGTACTTCTTGTTCTAAAGTACCAGTAGAAACTGAACCAGCAGAACCAAGATTTGCAAGATAACCTGCGGATGCAAGAGCGTTAAGATCAATTGCATTAGTAATATCACGAAGAATACCAATACCAGTTAAGAAGTTGGCAGTATCTTCTTTATTCAAGACGATTTCTTTCTCGTGAAGAATAGCAATACGTCCATCAGAAGTACCCCAATCACCAGTATAACCACCGCTTGCATATTTAGATACCGTATTATGTACAACAAGATTATCCGCAATAAATGTATGGCATTTGTCAACAGCTAAATTATAAGTATCATAATTTTCTGGTAAAGCATATTCACGAATTTCAACAATAGAATAGAAACCATTGTGACCAATGATCGTATCATCTAATGTTAAATAATCAACCGACATACGATGTTCCCACAAAGACATATTTACGTCTCGAGACTTCCAACCTTCAGCAGTAAGAATTGGATGCGCTGGTGTCATCTTAATTACCGAACCATCATTCAAATAAACCTCCATTAAAGCAGGTGTATTATGATGTGTATAACTTTCAATAACAGCGCAAGGCTCATATGTCATTAATTCCTCATTATATGCCATTACCATATCATTGATTTTAATATCCTCAATATTCTTCGTAGTCAAGTCGGCCATTAAGATCTGTGTTCCAGCCTCGAAACAGCCACCGCCCGTGCGTGGTCTGTATCCATCGGTAGAACTTGGGTATCCACGATCTCTCAAGTTAGATCCACGACTACTTGGTCTAGACGGTCTAGATGGTCTACTATGATGACTGCTTCTACGTCTTCTACGTCTGCTCTCACGTACTGGAGTATGAGTAGTACGGCGTCCACCCTCATTCCAATAAATATGTTTATGGCTTGCAGAAGGACCAGATAAGAACTTACCAGGATGATCCGCTAATTCATACAAGTCTTTACCACCGGCATGAATCTTACGAGAAAGATTATAAGTACGGTCTTTGCTCTTGGAACCAAAGCCCCAATGGACATCAGACTTACCTGTATTGGAACCATCTTCCTCATAAATATAATAACGATAACCTTTATCAATGACTGCGTAGCCAGAGCCCTTACCTCCGCCACCAGTAGGAGTATCTCCGCCACCAGGAGGAGTTTCTCCACCAGTTGGAGTATCTTCGTCTCCACCGCCTTCATCACCTGGGTCTTGACCAACAGTATCGTTATAACCCGACCAGGCTTTAAGTAACTCATTAAAGGATTTAGCCAAGGCTTCATTCTTCTCAAGCATATCTTCAATAGCGGCACTATATTCAGCTTGCCAGTTGGAAAGTGCTTCTGTCATACGACTGAAAGCATCTTCTGCGGCATCACCTAATGCCTCCATAGCAGCGGCAGCTTCTGCGGCATCTGCATTCATTTGACCAACATCAGTATTTAACTTAGTTGCAAAATCATCTGTAGAAGTACCTGCATCTACCATAGCAGTATCAATTAAACCTTCCCAAGTTTGATAGGCTTCAGAACTCTTCTCTAATAATTCATCACTAGTCTTATTAAAGTTTTCATGCATCTCCTACATAGTATCGAAACCAGTCTATTTATGAAGAGCAGTTTCAGTCCACTTGTTGATATAATTTTCATCTGCACTAATCTTATAACCAGTCGCTTCAGAGTATTTAGCCCAGTCATCATCATACAAACGAGTTTGTTCGTCAAATACAATACCCAACTGTTCCATATTGTAATCCATTAAAGCACCATAGTGTTCTTCAACGGCATTTACAGCTTCCATATATTCCTCATAAGAAGCATAATCTTCTATACGTATTTGCTGGATTTCTTCCATCATACGCTTCTGTAAATCTACAATATTCTGCTGCAATTCATTGATATATTCGGCATTAGCCTACTGCATAGCAAATAGCTTATCTTCATAATTCTATTCAGCTTCTGCGACTTGACTTTCATCAGCAGTATAAACATAAGACCATTCACCAGTAGAAGAACGAGTCATCTGTACTTGAGACTTGGCGTCACGCGCCTCTTCAAGTGCTAATTGCGCAAGTAACAATTCATAACGACGACGGGCGTTTTCAATTTGATACTTGGAAATCTCAGTTTCATCTTCTTCTAATTGGTTAATTTCTTTCTGATATTCTGCCAATGCTTGTTTTGCCTTTACATTATCAGTTTCGTCAATCGAATTAATAATATCACGATTTAATTTACTAAACTCATAAATCTTTTCATAATCGGCAACATAGCGTTCATCTAACTCTTGACTCTTGGCAAATCTATCGGCTAATTCATCAAGATTGCCAAGTTTACCAGCCAATTTATCAGAAGCATCTTCAATAGCACGACCAATCATATTGGTATACAATTCAGAAATCTTTTCGATTGCTTCTTCCCAAGAGGAATAGAAGTTTTCAGTAGAATCTTGAATTGCGTCTTCCATATGCTCCATTTGGTCGGTAAGAAGCCCGACATCACGCTCTGTAAGTTGTACACTATCAGAATTAGCCAACTTATCATACAAGTCTAATTTCTCTTGCATTAAGGTAGCTTCTTGCTGATCTTTATTCAACTTAGCCTGAGCGGCATCAATCGACTTTTGCTGTGTTTCATCATACTTCTTTTGTGCATCTTCAGTTTTCTTGATCTAATCTTCGACAGCCTTTAATTCTTTCTGAATATCTTTACTTGAACGAGATACATCATCGGTAATCTCAGCTTTAGTACGACGACCGCCACCTCTCTTTTGGCCAGAAAGAACAGCCGCAATATCAATATTTGTATCGCGGAAAGCTTTAAGAATTCCACCACTACTTAAATAATTTAATTTATTAGGACCTGAAGTAACTTTTGGCGCTTTTTTAGCCGCTTCTTCTGCTTTAGTAGCCTTAGATAGTTCACTATCCAATGCTTTCTTCTAAGCCTGCAAATCTTTTAATTGCTATTTATATTCTGCGTCCTATGCTTTCTTATCGTCTTTTAGCCCTTTAAGAGTGGTCTTATCAGTTTTAATATCTGCTTTAGAAGCCTGATTAGTAATGCCTTGCTTACGTAATGCATCAGCCTATTGCTTCCAATAATCCTAACGACTTATTTCCTTACCATTAGCGTCTTTATAAGTAGCCTTTAAATTATTACTCCAAGTACCATCAGCATTTTGTACAAACTGATTTTGTAATGTAGACATCATATTCTTCTACGTATCCATCAATTCCTTGGCGCCACGTAGCTTGCTTAATGATTGATCTACCTTAGCTAAATCAAGTTCGTTGAGCATTTCATTGGTCATACCTAATTTCTTACGACCTACTAAATCAGTAATGTTCGCATAAGAATCAGTAATATTCTGCAAATGTTCAATGCGGTTCATTTGACGCTCCATCTTATCAGTGGCTTCATCAAATACAACACCAATTTGCTCATATACTTGCTTCTATGTTTCCATTAATTTTTCAGTCGCTTCAACCTTGGAATTAATCATTTCTTGCAAGGAATCAAGTTCATCTTGTGTAAACTCTTTTTCCATTCCCATTAATTTATCCCAAGCCGCAGAATCACCATTTAAAATACCCTGAATATCCGATTCGGTGAACTTAGTTGTCGTATGTTCTTTACCTTCGCTATCGAAATATTTAGATTTTCCATCATGATGTGCAAGAATATCATGGATGCCCTTATTATTAATTTTATCTTGTGCTTGATATTCAAATGCCTATTGTCCCATATAAGAAATTGCTTCTGCTGCTTTATAAGCATCATCTTCAATTTTCTTAATCATATGGTCTAACAATTGAACTGCTTCATCTGAAACTTCAACTTGTACTTCTACTTTATAATTTGCCATTTCAACAATTACGTCATATGCTTCATTGATACTATCCATATAAGCTTCCCAATATTCTTTTATCTTATCCTATGATTCATCGTATTTATCTAATAACTTTTCTAATTCTGCATAATCTTCTTGCATCATCTTAAATTTTGCTTCGCCAGCTTCACTATTATCCTTTAAAATATATTCACCTTTTTCATTACGTCCATTAGTAAATGAATTATAATAATCAACCATCTTTTGTTCTATTGCGTCACGATTTAAAATAGTACCATTTTCATCAAACTCAAATTTAAGACCCATCTTTTTAGCCAAATCATTGTTCTGTAAATCTTTTTTATCCTATGCGGCATATTTTACTGCTTCATTATATAGATCTTTTTGTTTCTTTGCTACATCTTCTAAAGCTTTAGCCTTGGCTTGCATCTATTTAAGACGATTACGACCATATGTTCTTTCTTCAGCTTTATTTACTTTTTCCAAAATGTGCTATAAATCTTCTAATTGATTGGTGTTAGTAACATAACGGTGTTCCTTACGTTTCTTATCTCCGGTATAGTCTTGACGACGGCCTCCGCCGCCACCTCCACCGCCACCGCGGCCTCCACGACGACCTCCACCGCCGCCGCCCCCACGGTTACCAGTACCACCAGATGCACCATCAAGGACAGGCACAGCAGCTGTAGTATCGCCATCAGCAGTATAAGTAAAACTATATGGAACCGATATACCCAATGCACTAATTGTACCGCCACCACTAAATGTTGTAGCATTAGCAGCAGTTTCTTCTTCTGTATGATAACTTGGCGCGCTACCAGTATAATCATATTCAATAATACCGTGTTGTTCCAAAACAGCAGGGTCCAATTCCTCGTGCTCTTCTAAATAATGAATTAAGCCTTCTAAATCTGTAATACCAGCCATGTCACTATAAACTGAATCTAAGCTAGAAGGATCAACCTTTACAGGTATATTAATTGGTTCTTTACCAATGGCGGCCAATGATTCATTAGCTTTCTATAATGCGTCATAAGTAGAACCGCCGCTATCTGCAACAGCTTGCAATGCGTCGTTCCATGCTCTTGTTTTTGCAGCATTTGCATCAAGAATTCCTTTGTAACCGATAAAATCATCAGCAGTACGTGCCGCAATAGCAGCTAAATTAGCGCCCTAACGAGCAACATCTTTATAAGATTTAGCACCTGCATCACCGCAAGATTGAATACTTTTCTCAATCTTTTTTAATGCCGGATTGGCGTCTTGGATAGCTTCTACCATTTTCTAATAGTCATATGCACCCTTAGAACTTTCACGATCAATCGCTCGAGCTTCCTTTACCATCTTTGCTAAATTCTTATTAATATCAGCACTATTAGCAGTTATATCAATCATTTCGTGATTAAACTCTAACGTAACACCACACATATCCACTAATTTAGATAGCTATTCATCACTCAAATGATTTAATTGCTAGAAATTATTAATCCAATCTAATTGATCCTAAGTTAATGCTTCGCCAAACTATAATCCATTTGCCCAATTATTTAATTCTGCCAAACTCTCACTGGAAATATTCAACTCATATTTTTCATTAAAGACAGCTAATAATTTACCTTCTAATTGTTCCATGGCCTCAATAGAACCATTAGCCCAATCTTTAATCAACTATAAATTATCCTATACAAACTGTGGATCAGCTAATCCATCTAAGAAATAATTATTAACTGCATCTGCTAGTTCACGATAAGCTGCCGCTTTTTCTTTTAAAGCAGTAGCATCAGTTCCAGCCTCTTTATCTATGGCTTTAAATAAAGCATCTGCATCGCTAATTTTTTCTATTGCCGCAATAGATTTATTATATTCAATCGCAGCGTCCGCCAACATGGTTTGCGTAGAAAGAGCCATGTCTTCCCATTTACCCCAAGTATCAGTCATACTTTGTAATGTACCTTCGGCCAATGCGATACTTTGAATATAAGAATCTAAACCACCAACATCAGTGCCTAATGCAGCAGCAGCATCAGATAGTTTTTGCAATTGTATCTATTCTAATGATGCTTGCGCCTATTGAGACTATGTTATAATATTCTATAAAGCTGATGTTAAACCTTCATCTACATATACTCCAGTATATTTAATCACATTGCCTTCCTTATCGGTTACTGGAGTTAATGTATTCGCAACTGATTGCCAACCTTCTTCGCCATATTCTTGTTCTAATTCTGACTGAGTAACACCACCACTATAGTCTTTCTGCCATTTGCCTTGAGCATTTTGTGTATAACCACGATCTTGTGCTTCTTTCTTCGCAGCCGCTTCGGCAGCAGATGCTAACGCAGCTAATGCAGCAGCACAACTTTCGGCTGCTGTATTTACATTACCAAAGCCAATGCCAGCTTCGTTTAATAACTGCAATGCATCGCCATAGCCACTAGCCAACATCTATTGTTCCCAACTACTCTAATCAGTAGAAGTCTTAGCGGCAGTCTATCCTTTAGAAATTGCATCCTATAATTTAGTCCACTATTCCTAAGTACGACCACCATAAGACATTTGGGTTACATCACCAGCAGCCTAAATAGCAGTAGCATCTTCTGCACTTTTTTGCTGTAAAATATATAAACCAGTAGAATAATCAATTGCAGAAGAAAGATTGCCAGATGCTTTCTTTACTTCATCATAACCTTCACCAGTTTCAACAGCTTTACGTGCCAAAGTCTCAGCGGCTTGGGCTTCCATACCATTGGCTTGTAGAATCTTACTATAACTATCAATTAATGCTTCATTCAATTTTGCCAAATCGGCAGAATTATTTACATCTAAGCCTAACTAATTTGCTAAACGATATTTATCACCAGTTCTTGTAGCATTACCCTGTGCAAACTGAGCAGCCCAACCATCGGCCGTAGCATTAAGATTATACTATGCCAATTGATTATTTTTATAATCTTGCCATGATAAATTACTATTTAAATCACTAGCTTTTAATGTTCCACTTGTTGTACCCTATACAATACGCTGCATTTGCCCAGCAATGTCACCATCAGTGGCAGTGCCACGCGCTAATTGCAATAAGGTTTCTGGATTACCAGCTAATGTCTCTAATAAATTACCACCTTGCATTAAAGTAGCACGAGCATTAGCAATAGCTTCGAAGGCTGATAACCATGCTTCTGTAGCAGTTTCAGCAGCACTACGCGCTTCTTCACCAAGATTCACAAAAATACCAGATAATGTATCTTTGCCACTTGCGGCAATCTAATCCCATGCGGCCTATGCATCACTACTCATAGTTGCTAATTCGGCTTTCATCGCCTTTGCATAATCAGCAGTGGTAGCATTTGCGCCCAATGAATCACGAACTTTTTTATCTGCGGTTATTAAGTCATTAATTGCCTAGTCAGATAAGGTCTTGTCATTCTACCATAATGCTTCCATTTTATCAGTAGAACTCCAAGCAGATGTGGACAATAATTTATCACCAGCAGAACGTCCACCAAACCAATCTTGTGCGCCACTAATACCAGTCTATATATTAGCCTATTGTTGCAAAGCAGCTTCGGTATATTTAGCGGTCATTTGAGCAGCGGCCATAGCACGTTCACCACTAGTACCAGCAGCATCCCATGCAGCCAAAATTTCTGCTCCGCCTTCAACACCCGCAATTTGTAATCTCTAAACGGCACTTAAAGCACCATCAGTAATGGCATTAACTAAATCACTTGATGCTGTACTATATTTATCAACAATAGCCTATTCGGCTTCATTAGCAGCTTGTAATGCGGCTATACGCGCATCTAGTTCCGCAACTCGTATAGAAATAATATCGTTTTCTTCATTTGTTTTTGAAGTTTGAATATTCTAACGAGTCGTAGCAATCTATTGTAAAACAGATAAATAAGACTAATAAGCTGCTAATTTACTTGGATCATATCCTGCTAATGTAGTCTAATCCGCATAACCATTAAATCCATATTGTGTCTCATAAGCAGAAGCTAATGCCTGCTATTGTGTTAATGTTTCAGATAAATTAAGCCGCTATGCTTCGCCTAATTTTGTACGCTATTCTTCTTTTGATAATTTACTAAATTCCTAACGAGTTAAGCCAATTTTCTTTGTTAAAGCGTCCCAGGCTTCTACGCTATTAGAAGCTAAATTATCTAAATTAAAATTATCTAATAATGTCTATATATTCTATAATTGCGAAATAAATTGAGTTAAAGATGCAGTAGTCTCAGAAAAATCAGTAATACCAATAGCCTATAAATAACCAGCCATTTCAGCTGCATATGGCGAACCTTCTTCTAACTGGCTATTAAGTTCCTATAATTTAGCAGCAATAGCAGCCTAACGATCTTCATAGGAAGTGTTAGCATCAATATTAAGACCCTACTATTGTGCAGTCATAATATCTGTTGCCGACCAATTTTCTTTATTATATAATCCAGATAAAGCACTTGCCTATGTTACCGTACGCCGACCTGATAAAACAGTGTGCATACTATCAATATTATTAATACTCTTTAATTCTACAGCACTTAACTAAATTCCCTCTAATTCTGCCTATCTTTGTGCCATTGCCTAAGCAAACTAATCTGCTAATTCCGCGTCATAGTCTACCATAATATCTTCAAACATAGTACCATACTACGACATTATATAATATATCCCAGTAGCATCAAAATTCTCTGCAAAATTCTAATCGGCCGTATATCCCTCAATCATTTTATCTGGATCAAAATTCGCAATTTTTTCCTATAAATCTGCCGTTAACGTTCCTCCATTAAACGCATCATCAAGAATAGCCTATGAATATGCGCTATAATTATCAAAACCTAATGCTTGTGCAATTTCATCCTTATAAATGCTATCTCGATTAATAAATTGATTCCCCGCGGCATTAGATTCAAACAAATCTCCTTGAATTGCTTTAATCTATTTTAATGGAGAAGTTAAATCAATATTTCCGGCATATCCATTTCCAGTATTACGTACCTAAGATAAATCAAATCCGGCGCCCTCTAAAGCAGTATATGCTTTTTCATTAATTGTGCCGCCCTTAGCTAATGTAGCTAAACTAGTAAGATTTTCTTCACTTACATTACCAAATGCATTAGTATTATCTGAAATTTCTGGTGTATTTTCATTTACAGTATTGACAAAATTACGCCATGCTTCCGAATCCGCATCAATAGTAACACCTAAACCATCTAATAATGATCTAAATGCTTCAATGCTACTTTCACCATTAGAAAAATCATTAAAATCTAAAATCGACTATATTCCTTCTGTACTGATTAAAGGCATCTGCTGTGCCAATTCTAATTTCATCTAATCGCCAATAGGCATAGCATTAAATCGCTGTATCTAGCCCAATGTCATACGAGACTAACTCAATGCAAACTAATCATTACCAAAATAACGAGTAAATTCACTTTGAGCTGCTGTAGTTTGTGGCATTAAATGATTTTCAAAAAATCCTTCACCAAATGTTTCGTCTAATAATGCCTATAACGCAGGATCAGAAAAATAGCTAGTTAATGCTTCGTTTATAGCATCATAAGTATAATTATCAAAATTACCACTCTGCGCAAAATCACGCATTAAGCCATATTCATCATATAAATCTTCAATAATTTGTGCGGTACGTCCAGACTTTATTTGTTGTGCATAAGCCTATTGATACTAATCACTATTGACGATTAAAGTACGATCATCTATATCCTCATAACCAGATACAATCTCGCCATTTTTCTTACCTTGCCACGTACCATTCCCCCATGCCACCTCATCTATATCATTAGCATGCTGCCGTACATAATCACTACGCATAGTGGCATCAACAGTTCTAAGACCAATATCACTTTGCAAGCGACGTGCCGCTATGGTTCCCACACGACCATTCAAACCTTCAATATCCTATGGAGTTAATGTCTCCTTTACCACATCCGGTAACTTGGAACCAAAACTAGTTAAACTAGCAGCATTACCTTGCTAACCAATACCAGTTAAAACAGCTTCACTATATGCAGCAGCAACTTGTTCTTGCATACTGCGGCCATTGGATAAACCAACTTCTTCTATCGTACCTAATATCCAATCAACATTTGCGCCTTCACCAAATGCGGATTCCAAAAATCCATTAACAACTTCTTCTCCATAAAAATCAATCCACTGTTGTTTAGCGGCATCAAATGTTTCAGCACCATTTTCTAAACCAAATGCTGCAATAGATTCACTAATTGCAACTGCGGCCTATTGTGTAGTAAAGCCAGTGCCTCCAAAAATATCTCTATTACCTAATTCGGCTGTATAAATACTATCACTAAATGTAGTATCTCCATAATGTCTATCTAAATCATGTGCTAAATTATTCGCTTTATCTCTTGCAAAAGTAGCTCCAGAATAACGAGAAGTATAAGTATTTGCTCCCCTATCTTCTCGCACATCAAAATGACGCGCACTTGTATCTCCCACAGCTATTTCAAAAAATCCACGATCAGGAGTTTTATAAGAAGTAGAACTTGTTAGAATAGACTCAATTTTTGGTAATAATTTACCCTCCGCCCCATAGGCAGTAGTAGCTACATCTGTAGTGCTTGTCTCTCCAAGAGCTAAAGCCCCTTCTTTTAGTGACAAAAACTACAAATAATCTTGCATCAATGCACCAGCGTTAATTGAACCATTATCATTTCTATAAGTCGAAGGATCAAAACCATACTAACTAGCTTTTTCATAAAAATCTAATAATTGAGGATTACTTGCTAAAATATCCCCAGTAATTGCTTCAACCTTAGCTAATGCCGCATACCATTCATCCGTACCTTCAGTACAACTATTTAAAGTATCAATAACTGACTAATAATTATTAAATGCCTCTTGTACCGTAACTGCTTCGCTTTGTACTTCCGTTAATGCCTCGCGCATGCCTTCGGCCGCAGAAGTCAAAGATTTATATTGAGCAGCTGCATTTTTAATTTCTGTATGCTATTTATTAATATTATCACTAACAATTTTAACAGCGGCTACAACAGCCATAATAGCAGCTGCTACCAACGCTATATATGGCATTGCTTCTAAAATGGACACACCAATTGCTTTAATACTGGCGGCTAGACCCATATTAGCCACTGTTTCTTTTGCTGCTGCAATTGTGGCTCCTTCGTGCGCCAATCTAGAAACCACTAAAGATTTACCCATTTCCAAATATGAAGAGCCTAAGCGCAATACCATAGGTAATAACATACCTACTGCTGCCGCAGTAGCTGTTATTTGTTCAGTTAATGATTTACTATCATCTTGCCAAGTTTTACTTAAATTAGTTACAGTACGAATGAAAGTAGAAATTGTAGTTAAAGAGCGTGCAAAAACCATCATATTATCAGCCGCAGTATACATTTTTACTCCAGCACTAGCCATAAAAGTAGCCATAGCATCCGCAGCTTGACCGGTAGCACGCTATTTAGTATTTAAATCCTCTAAAGTAGAACCCATTAATTCAGCCTTACTACGATAATTTTCTAACTATGGTAATATATTTTCCAACCATGCAATACGACTACTATCCCCATTATTATTTTTTAATTGTTCTAATTCATTCTAGTATACTTTAATTTTATTAGTAATCATATCTAATCCTGTTTGATTAGATTCAATAAATTCATCCATAGCATCTTTAATGCTTTGAGGTGTTGCGGCAGTATCTTCCATAGCAGTACGTAATTTCTCAAAAGCCTATTGACCACGATCACTTAATGTATCAAAATCTACTCCATCTAATACTTCCTAAATTGCATCTATATTATCAAATAAATCAAAAGCATCCATTTGCCCAATATCCGCAAAAGAAGTCCCTAATGCCGTCGACAAACGAGAAATTATACCATCAAATTGTTCTGCATCCTAATTTATTTCACGTATATCGTTTAATAATGTTTTAATAAAAGGTATATCGGTTGTATCACCACTACTTTTTGCTAATGAAAGAATACGAGATTCTAATCGCCCCATTGCCTCTTCGGTTTCATCAACCTATTGAGCAGTAGCATTCTACTAATCAACACGAGTTTGTACCTATTGTAATAATATCTATGCTGTAGCCTATTCTTGAGCATTTAATTTTTCTGCATTAGCGATTAATAATGCCTATGCCGCAGCCTCCTATTCATATGCATGGGACATAGCAATACCACCCAAAGTACCACTTTCACCAGCAGAAGAAGATAATAAAGTGACGGCTTCTTGTTTCAATGCCATAATAGACTCACGACCACTCGCGGTCATCATTTTAATATTATTAATTGTATTATTTAAACTTTCAGTAATCTATTTATCAAAGACATTTAATGCTACTGTGCCTAATGCAGTCATAACAGTTTTTACTCCGCCAATATCTTTAATAAATGTATTTACTCCTGTTAATGCTTTAGCTAATCCGTTATTAAAATTGATAAAAAACTTATCATCAATTAAACTATCATAGATACCTTCCATAGCAGCAGTAACACGATCTTTAGCAGCCGCCCAAGATTCTGCATAAATATCTGCTTGCTTTTGAAGAGCACCAGCACTACCAGCTTCAGTAGCTAAATTCTATTGGAATTGATCCCAATTCTCCATAAGAGAAATGAGGGTTGTATATTGACGTGCGCCACCAACAGTTTGTGCTAAAGCAACTTTTTGTGCTTGTGTAAGATTATCCCAATTCCCAGCCAAATCAGTAAGAATAGTATCCATATTTTTTAATTGACCAGAAGCATCTTGAATCTATACACCAACTGTAGCAAGTGCCGCAGAATATTTATTTAAACTAGTACCATCTTCAAGAGTTTCACCTAATTTTAAACCTTGCAAACGACTAAATAATGTTCTAAAAGCGGTACCAACTGTATCAGCAGATTGACGAGTCTCTGCTACAACAGTTGCCAATGCTGCAGCTGCATAATCAAACGATAAACCAATTGTATTACCAACTGCTGCGAACTTTTCCAAACCAGCTGCGATTTCCGCAGAACTAGAAGCAGTAGTAGCACCAAGTGAAACAATTTTATCTTCAAATGATTCAAGAGAAGAAGTACCATTATCAAAGTTATTCCAAATAGCAGTCATATAATTGGAAACTTCCTTAGAAGCATCTCCAGTTACATTTGCCATTTTAATAACTGCGTCAGTACGTGCCTTTACATCATTGTCACTTAAACCCTATTGATAAAAAATTAATGCGGCATCAGTATATTTACGAGTAGTTGTACTTAATGCCTATGCGGATTTATTTGCCTATTCAGCAAACTTCGCCATCTAAGCAGAAGATTCACCAGTAACAATTTGAATACGATTTAAGGATTCATTTAGCTTTTCAGAATAATTAAAAGCAGTCTAAATACCAGAAATAAATCCATTCATAATACTGGCTGAAATATTCCACTTTACCGTATTTGCCAAGGACACACTAAATTCTTTTAATAGTGTTGAAGAACGACGTAATGGAACTTCTGCGGTAGCAATAGAACGAGCCAAAGATGCAAAAGCGGCATTACCCGTTGAACCAAGCTAACCAAGACTAGCTTGATACTATTTTAAACTCATATGAGACGCTTTTAATGAATCATTAAATTTTGTTAAGTCTAACTTACCAGTATTGACATTTACAGCTGACTATAAACTAGCTTGTAATTTGGCAGCATCAATGGAAGCCTATTTTAATTCCTAATCCACAGATGAAACGCTAGTTGCTTTCATACCTGTGTTCATAGCACTATTTAATGAATTAACTAAAGACTATATTTGAGCTTTTGCCGAACCAGTATCTGCTACAAACTATATTGTGGCAGTTCTTGTAATATTTTCAGCCATAGACTTAACACTCCTTTCTCTCTAAAAAACAAAAGGCGTGAGAGTATAAACTCTCACGCCTATTACTCTAATAATTTTTCAAAAAACTATTAGTTAAATAAACTTAATTAGCCCAATTTAGTCACTACATCGCGCAATAGTTTTAAATTCTCTGGGTCAGATAAACGCTTTTGAATTTCAGTGGCATCTTCTCCTGCATCTTGATATTCTTGACGAATACTATCAATAATACCATATGCAGAATTCATTTGTCCATAAATTCCATCGGCACTTGTATATACAAGTTCAAATAAACCATCTAATTCATTTTTAGGAATTGCGGCCATAACTTCTTTCGCCAAACCATTTGATACAACAATATCAAATAATTTACTCAAATCTTTCTTTTGTGTATCAGTGAAAGAAAGATTGGTATACATAAATAGAATCTCTAATGTACTAAATGCTTCAATTTTAATCGGATTATAGAACCGATTACCATCTGCGGCATTAGAAATTACATTAACCACAAATTGTAATTTATCATCAATCGGCAAATATTGTTTAACTTCAATCTCAATGCCGTTAAATTCAATATTAACAATATCATCCTTAACCTTTTTAAGGCCAAGTTTTGAGAAAGGTACTTTTGCCATAGTTAAAACTCCTTTTTCACTTTTGATTTTTCCTTACAGGAAAATTATGAAATAAAAAAAAATAAAAGTCAAATTATGCTTTTTCTAAAGCAAACATTAATGCGCGTTTCTGCTCTAAAATATCTGGGGTCCAACGAATAGGAGAAGCAAATTTAACATATTGATTACTTTGTTCCATCCATTCCGCCGCTGTAACAAAACCATAAATAGTAAAATATACTTCATTAGCTTTTAAATTAGTTAATGCAATATTTTTACTTAAATTAGCATTGGCAATAGCATTAACAGTAGAAGATACTCCACCATCTTTAAACCATTGTGGTTCACTTTTATATAAACCAACTGCGGCATCAACACCATTAAGTCCACCAATTTCCCCAATAGATACTTGATTTCGCATGTTGCTTGGCAAAGTATTTAATAATCCCTGCCCAATACCACGAGTATCTACGCCAGTTTTCTTGTTAAAACTACCACCTAATCCTGATTTAACCTGTACAGAAAACAATTTTAATTTTTTTAATTCATCATATAATTCATCAGATAATTTAATAGGGACAGAAATTTCCTATAAATCCTATAACTTATTAATAGTACGTGTTTCATATTTATCTTCGCTAATTTTAGCCTATAATGTAATCCCCATTGGTAACTACATTGTCATTACTGATTTTGGGAATACAAAATTATCTTCAATTAATTGTTTACCTTTAGAATCCATCCAAGCGCCAGTTGTAAAAGCCTGATATTCTGGCATAGCATTAATCATCATAGTAACCAATTCTTCTGCTTCAGCGGCTTTTAATTTTGTATAATCCCAATTTCGGCCTTCTGGCTCAATTGCTTCATATGCTTCTTGCATCGCAGACTAAAATGCAGCTAAATCAGCAGGACTAACCTACTATCCCAATTCTGAAGTTAATTTAGTTAATAAAGTAGATGCCATCCGAATATTATTTGCTTTACGACGAGCCTATTCAGCAGTATTTTTACCACTTAAATGGGTCTATGTCATATTGTCTCTGTGGGCGGCCAAACCAGCATTAAGTAATTTCACTAATGCGGCATCAATAGCCTATTCAATAGCAACTACTGTATCCTGATGTTGTACTTCTGGATTTAATTTATCCATCGCGGTACGTAATTTAAACAACATAGTATTTGCGGCTTGAGTATTAACATTCGTGGTATTTTTTAAACACTTAATCTACGCTTGACGTAAAATCGCTGCCGTAGCAGGTGGAGCACTATAATCATCTAAAAAATCATAACGACCCCACCAAGCCGTATCTTGTATAGAATCAATTAACAAAGTAGATTTTAAATCATTAGCCATAACTACACCTACCTTAACACAAATAAGGGAATACCCCACGGGTATTCCCTTATTATTATCTTACCTATTAGTTAAAGTAAATATCGTGAGCAGCTGCGTGAGCAGTCGAAGTACGATTTAGAGTAGCCTGCTCAGTATTCTCGATGATCTGGATAGCGGCAAGAACCTTCTTGCTGTGATCGAAACGAGTATAATCTGGGAAAGCATCCATAGTGAAGGTGAAGCTGGAAGGATCACCAGAAGAAGCCATGGTGAAAGTGAAGTTACTCTGAATCTTGCAGTTAGGAATGATGAACTCGGCAGGCATATCAACGCCGTCCTGATTACGGAACAAGGTAGAAGCCTCAAGATAGAAGTTACCACCGAACTTATCAGGAGTGATGTCGATCTGGCGAGCGCCACCAGTCTGCTCTACATAATAATCTACAAGTACGCTGTCATAGTCAGTTACAGCAGGTAGAGTAGGTACATAAGTATCAACCTCATCAGTAACATAATTCTCATGACCAGCAGCGGCAATTGTGATATTATATACAGTATTACCATCAGCATCAGTAGTAGGAGCAATCTCAAGATGCTCTGGGATGTAAGGCTCAGTTACGATTTCGCCGTTCTTAACAAACATTACATAAGCAAAGTTACCATTCTTATCAGTTGGTAGATAAGGCTTCTTGGTAAGAGGAATAATAACGCTTGCGGCAGAAGGAGTTAGCTGAGCAGCATCAACAGTCTCAGTTACATGCTGATAGATAGGCTTATTAGAAGTAGCATCAATTAGACCAGCACCAGATAGAATCATGAAGCCTTCAGGAGAAATGAGGGCATCTTCCATGGTGAAGGTAATTGTACGCTCACCTTCCCACGCTACTAGACGGGCATTACCGCGTCCGCCCTGTGCGTAGACGGTGGTTGCAGCGCCTTCCATACTGGAAGTCTTTAGAGTATCAAAATAGATAACAGGCTCGTTGGCGTAGAAAACCTTGTTGCCAACTTTCATAGCAGCCTTGGCCTTTAATACGACCTCGCATATTTCGCGTACACCGAATTTCATAGGTGTTCGTCCTCCTTTTATAGAAAATTATTGTCAGCTGGTTAATGAAGATCCTTCATCCAGTTGTCTGGGTGAGAATCCGGCTTACCACCCGCAAGTCTGGTCCGCACATCCAAGTCCCAATTAATCCAAAGAGCAAACCTTTCTATTAAATCATAGAACGCAAATAAACTATAAGTTTCCAATTCAGATTTGGGCACATGCACTGCAACAGGTAAGATAGACAAATATTGTACGATAACGCTCGACATTGATGTGCCTTTCTCTGCCGCAATGCGTGCACGACCCTGCATTAGCTTGTCGGCTATGCGTTTCGCTTCTGCGTTTGCGGGATTGAAAGCCTGCTGATCCATAGGACCGGTTTTAACACAAAATACGGCACGTAAATACTCTTGAAGTTTTTCAAAATTATTTATATCGACCATAATTGGTTCCTGCCCATCCTGTTGGAACAATAATGATTGCGGAGTTAGTAAAACCTTATAATCCGGAAAAAGAACTTTTAAAACAGTCAAAGTATCTTGTTTCTTACTTTGAGTTTCTTTTTCCGTCATTACCATCATAAATATTTGAAAGTTATTTATGGAGTCTAATTCTGATTTGTCCTGTATAAACATAGTTTTATTAAGACATAATGTCTATGCCCCAGTAAAATATGCCTATTCTCCAATATAACTTATTTCTTTAATGGTTGGTTGATGTAGAATTAATTTGCATTCAGGAATTGGAATTTCTATACCCGTCATTAGGGCAGAACGTAAATCCTGCATTATGGTTTCATAGCCTCATCGGCCATAGCCTTAAAATCTTCTACAAATTGTTTATCTTCAACCGGATCATTGAAGAATTTTTTATCTTCTTCACCGTGATATGTACGATACATTAAACATAGTCCCGCATATTCATCAGTAAGAAGAATTTCACTTGTGCCAACAAATTCCAATTTCCCTATGCCAGTCAATCGCTTATTTGCCAACATAGAATCTATTTCAGCGGCAATACGATAAGGACGAAGCTAAAAATCTTTCATTTGCCATTGATCAAAATGACAAATAATATCAAACTCAATAGTATTATCTCTAAATTCGGGATTCGTACTAGGAGTAAAATTATCGAATTGAATGATAATATATTGTAGTACAGACTTATCCACATAAACTTTTGGAATAATCTTAATATTCTTATTAAAAAGCTCCATAGTCTATTCGGGAGTTAGATTAGGCTGGGAAAGCGGATTTTTATTGGTATAATATAAATATTTCTGTAAGCGAGGATTCGCTAAAATTTTATTAATTAACAGTTCCATATCCTTTTCAACAGATAGGAAACTGGATTTTGGTGTCAAATATCCTTCGATTTTCATATTAAGTTACTCCTTTTACTCAAAACAAAGACTCAACTACAATAGTCTTGATATACTTGTCGTATTTGAGTTCAAATTGCCCACTAAGCGCTCGGAGCCATGTAATATGAACTTTACGAGGATTATCAGGGTCGATTACCATTTTTACTGGTAGCTTAGTATCAATCGACCAATTACCTGTTGTATTACAAGTTGCCTCATATACATACTCGATTTTTGGTTTAATAAATGTCGGTCCATCAATCGCAACATTATCAATAACATTATTTGGATTAAGTTGCTTATGCACAACAAGACGGCCTGCTATAGAATCAGCATCTTCATCCTCATTAGCATAATATTCAACCGCATTTACTTCTAAGATACCTGGCATGCTAATCCAATCAATTGCCTCAACTCGCCAACATACATCAGAGTCTTTAATATAAAACTTTGCATATCTCTGAAAATAATTTAATGTGTCCTCATTGGCTGGCATTAAAATATTAAGAGAATAGTTGGGTCTATCAACAGAGATTTGATGTTTCTGTATATAATTGATTTTAGTTTCTACTGGTCCACGTACTGCGGCCCAGGTAGTATGGATTTCATCATTATCATCTTTAAAATCAATTTGCCATCTGCAACGACGAATTTCGCTGCGGAAATAGGCTAATTCATCTATATCTTGTAAATACACTAACCAATAAGTATGTGTACCTACCCATTCAAATACATCGCCTGGCTCAATATTTGTTTCATATGGAATAGATAGAATCTTATCATCATAATCCTGTTTTACTTTATCAGGATTGATTAAACCGCGAATGTGTTCATCTTCACTCTTGCCTAAGATTTTAATGTTGGCTCCTTGATAAGAATAAATAAGAGCACGGTCAAGACTTCGCCGTTTATCAAAAATCATACGTTCTTGTTGGGTTACTCCACCGGCTACTTCTAACCGTCGTTTCATATGTTGAATACCGGCGATTGTTGACTCACCCGCATTATCATTAAGTTCCGGTAGTTTAAACTTTAAAGATAACGGTTCGCCCTTTGGGCGTTGGATATTACGTAAACCCAACCGATGCTGCACTGACTAAAAAGAGGGATTAACAAGGTGTGAATGACTAGTCGCCATGATTTAACTCCTATAACAAACTTATACATTCAAAGATTGTTTTACGGTATAGTTCAAATGATGTTGTTTTTACCCGTAAACCTTCTAATTTAGAAAGAATTTGTAAATAAACAGGGCCGACGAATATCTCGTTCAGCCCTACAAATTCTAAAATTACAGTATCCAGTTGTTTTTCCCAATCTTCCTGGTTCTCCCGCATGGGGATCAATTTCCAGAGTTGGTTCGTCAAACGACGATTATTACAAATAATATCTTCCGCCTTAAAATCAATATCATGGTTGTTCAACAAAACCATTTTGGCCTCCTGTAACAGTAGATTCTCGGAATCTGCGCCAGGTGCTCATATAACGATTGCCGAATTTTGGATTTCTTTTGCGGCGTTTATACAAACGTTGCATGTGAAAACTTTCTCTTTGTGCTTCACTTAACAAGTTTAATAACTTAGCTAGGTGGTTCGCTTGAGAAGTCATTTTAAAATCCGAACCCGAATATTTCATCCTTGTATTTTCAATGGAAGAAACTTGACGTTGCACCCAGGCTTGTTTCATTAACAGAGCTAAAATATTGATTTCTTCAGGGTCAAGATTACAGTTAAAATGGGATTCTTCAACATATACGTCAGGAACTTCCTAACCTTCTTCCAAATCATCCCAAATGACGCCAATAATGAAGTCATCTTCTGTAACCAAATCCTCGCGTTTTACCGTTATCTAAGTGGTATAATCATAAAGATCATGCCGTGGAAATTCAAAACCTGGAATTGCATCGACTAACAGGTTTCTCAAATCCTTTAAAGTATCTTGCGGGGTAAGTTCAATATACATATCATCGGTAATTTTTTCAAGAAAGCGGTTATAAATAGCTGAAAACATAGTCTTTACTGTTTTCTGCGCCATTTTATAGCCTCCTATTACTTCTTAACAACATTATACTTGGAAGTAGTACGACGTGTTGGTTCCGTAGAAGTCTCTTCCTTCTTTACCCGACGTTGGGGTGCCGCAGAAGTGGCAGCAGCTTCGGCGTCGTCTTCCTGCTCCTTGCGCATATTAGCAAGCGCAGTCATTACGTCGAAACCGGTCTTGTTCTTAATAGCATTAGCCTTATTCATATCAGTAATAGGTAGTGTAACTGCCATCTGCTTAATGATATCAATAACTCCAACAGGAGCAAAGTCAAGGCAATCCAAGAATTCATCCATCGAACCAGTGAGGATTAGATCACGAATCTGAGCCTCACTTAAATTATACTCCGGCTCACGCTTAATACCAAGGGCGTCAGTGGCCTCTTCTGCTTCAATCTGAAGGAAGTTTGCCATTAATTCACGACCGCCCGGCTGAAAAGAGAGGGCTTCAAGTTCTTCAAATGGGACTACACGTGATTCACCAGGGGAAAATTCACGACGAAGATTCTTTTCGGGAAGACTATAGACTACGAAACTCGCACTACGATTCTTCACTTTGTAGGTTTTCTTAGCATCCATTTTGGTAATCTCCTTTTTCTCTTTATAGGTAAAAGGGGACTGGGCATTCCCCAGCCCCCTCATTAATTATTAGGTACGACTTGCGTTGGTAGTTCCGGTATAATCACGAATGTTATCGAAATCATTGAACTTCCAGGTTGTCATCTGGCCCATTAGACTGGTATCTACATAAGCACAAATGTCATTAGCAAGCATAGCAACTACGCCAACCTTCTTATAGACCTGAATCTCACGGCTACGGTCATAGTTGGTATATTCATCAACAATAGTAGCACCCTCGAAGGCGATCTTTACAGGCTTGTTGTCAGCACCAGTAGGAATAATCCAGCAATAGCCAGGATCAATTACCTTGGTGGTGTTGGTCTGATCTTCGAAGCCCTGCTCAAGAATAACAACACGAGTGCCCTTGTAGTCGGAAAGACGATTGTTCTTCCATAACTCTTCCTTCATACGCTCAGTATAACGCCAAGCATCCTTAGGAATCATACGAACAGCGAACTCATAGGTACAATAGATAGTTGGGGTACCATAAGCAGCAGCGATGGTAATTAGACGGTCCATAGCAGCCTCGTCGAAACCATTGGTAGCTACACGATTAGCAGGAGGTAGCTGATTGATGGAAGCCTTTAGAGCAGCGGCAACCTCCTTGTAGATTAGCTCGTCCATACCTTCCATAACGATCTGGGTAACTTCTGCGAAATCTACACGACCGTCAAGGAACTCTTCGAAACCGATCTGAGCGGCTCCGCCGATTGCGCTGGTACGAACTTCAAAACTTTCCTCGTTACGACCAAGCTTGAATACCTCATAGATACCAGCTAGACCAACACGAGTAATGAACTGCTTTGCGCGCTGACGTACATCTAACTTACGACGGAATAGAACCTTCTGGCCCTGAGCGAAAGTCTTTACTTCAGCGAACTGATCATACTGCTCGATTACCTTCTTAGGTAGAACGTCAGTAAGAACTTCTTCCATGATGGAGAAGATTAGATTCTTATTTTCACGATAAAGAGCATAAGTGCCAGCTAACTCGTTAAACTCTTTACGTAGAGTCTCATTTACGGCCTGATAAGTCAAATTCTGGCCATTGAAACTATAAGCAACAGGAGCAGAAGGCTTGGCTGTTGCGGCGATTTTACCTAGCTGGACTAGATTTGCACGATCTAACATTGTCTTCTTACCTCCTCAATTACTTAATACGCATGATCTTGACAGCCTTCTGATTATCGGCTAAGGTATACTTACGAACAACCTGCCAAAGCATGTCGCCACTCTGAGCGGGCTCGAGAATACCCTTAGCACCTGGGGCAAGAGTAGCACCAAGAGCAAGGCTAGCAAAGTCAGCATTTACAGTATTAGTAGTGAAAATATCACCAACATTGGTCTTGAATACACGAGGAACCATGGTGGTGTTTTCGGGCATCTTGCGAACCTTGTAATTACCAAGGAAGTGCATTGGATCCTCATTGTAATGAATCTCATATGGATCAACAGGACCAGTTACATCATCAAACTTGTAGGTGTTACCGGCCACAGCAGCCTGATCAACTACATAAAGAGTACCCTCATGAGCAGCAAAAGCATCAGCGTCAGCAATAGGTACTTCAGTCACGCCCTGATCAGAATAATACGTAGTATTAGCAGCATAAGCGGTAGCTTCCTTATAAGTAGCAGGCTTTGCGCCAAGGGTAATAGAAGTATTACCGCTAGCATCCTTACCATTAAGGAACACAGCCTGCTTGTCAGCTTCTGGCTGCTCCCAATCATAAGGACTATAGACACGAGCCTGGTAATTATCCTTTACCATAGCGAACTCGCAATCCTGCTGGATATCACGATATAGCTTAATCTCGTTATAAACTAACATCCACTCGCCAGCGCCTGCGAAATCGACCTGACCACCATTAGCAGCAGCATAATTGTACTTTACGAACTGACCCTGTTCTAGCACATTAATATCAGCAGCGGCTGGTAACTGTGCATAGATCTGAGCAGTACGCTGTGCAGAAAGATGATTAGGCTCAACCTGGCCATAACCATACTCGACCATGCTGGCCTGGCTAGTGTAATTTTTCTTTACAAAATCACTGTACATAACCGTTTGTCCTCCTTATTTATTATAGTGTCTTTGCGGTCTCTAGGACGGCCTTAATCCACTCAGGAGTAGCGCTTTCGGCATTGCTGCCATCGCCCACAGAGTAGGTCTTGACACCAGAGTTGCTGTCGTCATCTTCTTTAGCAAAACTGACCTTGTTCCGCACACAAATTACAGATAGCTTCTCCTCAATTTCTTCGACAGAATAAGTGTCAATCATATCAACGACTGGCTTCTTTTCCTCGTCCGATAGCATATAGAAACTATCAATCATAGCCTGCTTATCCTTACGCTCGGCGTTAATTTTATACTCACGTAGGGTAGCAAGTTCGGCCGCAGCCGCATCAGCTGTTTCCTTCAAAGCAGCAAAGCTGGTTTCAAGTTCCTGAATGCGGTTCATAGCCTCAACATACTCTGGAATTTCTTCCAGCTTATATGTTCCTACTGTATTATCAGTTTCAGGATTACCACTTTCATCTGGGTTGCCCTGAGTTTCAGGCTCATTTGCGGCCTGAGCATTAATATATTCGCTTACTGCTTCGCGGGTAAATACTGGCTCATATCCTTCTGGAATTTCAAAACCTTCTTGGATACCATAAGTGGTAGAACCATCTTCACCAATGGAGAAATTAATACGAACGTAATTAGGCTCGTCAGTCTCCTTGTCAGAAGCAATAAGGAAATACTGGTCTGGTGTTTCATCCTTATTTACATAAACACCATTTACAATGTACTTGTTGTCAATACCAGAAACCATATCGGAAACCTTTTTCCACATATCGTCACCTAGTTCGACATTGTATAACTCAAACATTGCCGGTTCTCCTCCTTTACTCAAGATTCCTTTAATATCCTGCATCAAGGAGAAAAGCTAATTAGCAAATGTTCCTCGATCAAAAGAATATTGAGTAGTACTCTTGTTAATAGTGGAACCCTCGAAGCAAGGTTCCATATCTTCTCCTAAAATACAAAGCTTGGATACAACTGCTTCATTAATAATGAAAAATTCCATCTTCGTATTATCAATAGTTGTCCATTCGCCAGATGTTAAATATTCATCTAACTCCATAGACTAGTTGTTGCCTTCTTCAATAACGCGCCCGCACTCTGGATATTGACCAGTCCAAAGATAGCCTTCGGTCACCAGATACTTACGCACTACCTGGTCGTCGTCCAAGAAATCCTAGAACCAGACCGGGGCATTTAAATCAACAAATCCATAGGGACGAGTATCTTCAATTACAGTGGCAGTGCCACCTTTAAGTTCGACTAAGCGATTATGCTCCTCAAAGTCACCTTTAGAAGCTTCGTAGTGCCCGACAATACAGGCACCACGAAGCGAAGGAGCCATCTTACGAGCGGTATCTTCTGTAATGATAGAACCATTACGATTAGGTTTATCGCTCACATAGCAAACTTTAATCTGGCATTTGGAAATTAAAGGAGAGATATCCAAGGGACTAATATTGAGTAACTCAATCGGGGTATCAACCGGAATAGAAGTATGACTCAATTAGAACCCCTCCTTTTTAATTTCTTCTAAATAAAAATCAAAAAACAAATAAGTCGGTTAATATTTTGTGACCAAATTACTTTGCTTCTTCATTTTTAATAGTTTTTTCAGCTTTCTCACTGTCAGGCTTCTTTGGTCGGCCAGTTTTACCATTACCAGAATTGTTAGGACCAAGTTGCGCAAGACCTTCCGCATTAAGCGTACTGGATTGTAATGGAGGCAACATAAGTTCTGATAAGTGTAGGACCTCATTTTCAAAGTGAGCAGTATTAAGAATAGAACTCTATGAGTATCCAAGAGCAACCTGTGGTAGAATCTTGGAATAACCAATTTGTACATGCTCCTTGAAAATCTTTGCCAATTCTTTATAATTATACTGGGTGGTTTCAAGCATATAGAATTTGAAAATATACTTATTCTTTTTACCGCCACTAACCGCCCTTGTAATTATATCATAAAAATCTCTAAATTGCAAAAGTAGAGGACGCATTACGCCTTCATCATTAAGCACAGAATATTGTAAAGCCAAATTGGAGTCTGTATTAAACAAGTTACGAGAAATCCCTAAACTATTATAAACAGTACGTTCCATTTTAGCCAAATCATCTTGCGTAGCAGTAGTATTTTTATCGGCCATATCTTCAACAGTAACATCTGCGAATGTAGTCAATACATCAACGCCAATCGCACGTTTCAACATATCAACCGCATTTTCGTGAATATCTTGCGCTTCATCTAAATCGAAGATAAGATCGCCATTCTTATCCATAGGCAACTTCTGAATCAAAATCTTCAATAACTGCTACATTTGCTTACGACGATCCAAATCCTGAGCGGCATCCAAATCAATAATACTTGGAATAGCACTAACGAACATAGGCATATCGCCATTGTTCATAGAAAATTTCCAAGCACGCCCTGGCTCTAAAACATACCAACTGCCATATGGCATCATCAAATCGTCGGGCGGCAATTTATGCTGTTTATAAAGTAAGTAACCCTTTTTGAACTCTGGAGGAAACATATTCAAGATTCGCAATCTTGTTTCGGTGTTTCCCCACATGTCGTCGAAGAACTACATGTTGAATTCGACAGCAGGGCGTCCATTAACAAAATAACGACTGCGGCAGTAATTAATAGGCAACTGCTACAGAACGCAACAATCTTTACTATCCACTAGATAACCATAATATGCCCCCTTGACAATTACTTCACGAGCCATATTTTCGCAGGTACTAGCGATAGATGAGTCATCAAGGAAGGCAAGAACCCTGGTTAATTCGTCAATGACCTTATCTTCTTTTACTTTTTCATCGTAAATCTCTGGCGCAACATACCAGTCATAACGATACAAAGTCGCCATACTATTACATACACGAGAATAAATACCATTTACACGATAAAATTCTTCTGAAATGGCGCGCAATTTAGGTAAATCATTGTGGATAAGTGCATCAATAATTACAGGTTTATGAAAATGCGGATACTTCTTTGGTGTTAAAGAACCTAAATCAAGACTTGCATCTTCAAGAGTGCTAACGCCCAGCTTAATCTTACCAAATTGTCTACCGGGTACATTGGTTGGCACTTCGATTTGTCTGCTACTATTGCCTAAACGGAATCCTTTTTCATGGATTTCAGCTTGACGAATACGAGCATCCTGTGTAAAATCTCCCAAATGAACTCACCTCCTTATTTGCTTAAAATAATCCTATACGTTCCATAAGATAATCATAACTAATTAGATTTTCTTCTGTATAGGGAATTACAACTAAGTTAATATTGTTTAAAGCGCAAAAACGCTTTTTCTTATTATCATTAAATTGCTATTGATAAAAACCACGTTTTCCACCAAATTTAGGCGAAGGCTCATAATGTTGTTTGCCATTATATTCGATTAATGCTACAAGTGTACCATCATCATCAAAAATAGCAAAATCAAATCGTAAAGGACGACCACTGGACGCGCACAACCCTGGGATTACATATTCCTACGCAAAATTAATATCGTTCATCTGTAATATTTCTTTAATTTTTACTTCTGCTCTACTGGCATCCATATATTTCATCTCTTTCCATAATACAAAAGGGTTCTTCTTAATGAAAAGAAGAACCCTCTATTCATTAAAATCTAAAAACCAAATAGGCCAAATTATTATCATTTGACCGTTTATCCAGCATGTGAATAGAATTTCCATTGTTTGAAGTCCCGATTTCTTTTACGTTTCTTCAAATCTTCCTCCTGCTTGATATAATATAGTCCATAAGCAAGAGCTGAAAATTTATCCTTTTTAATTTTCTTTGATGCAGGCTTTAAGATAATATTAACGCCTTCATTCTCCTCACGGAGATTCATCATCTCATCCCGCAAAATACCAGTCATAACGAAAGGCTTTAAATAAGCATTACGCTTTTCTGGCGACATATTTTTACCAGCAACAGTAGCTAATAACTTATTTTTAGCTGTACGTTCATCTATTAAAAACTTCAACTTCCCTGAAGTAAGTGCGGTTTGAGTTGCGGAATATGCTTCTGTATTCTCGGGCGCATGCGCCTTCATAATATAAATAGCATTTTCTTCACATTCGTCGCTACGATATTTCTTATAATAACCTTCTTCGTCATTATAAATGCCAAAATCAGGCAATACATCCCCAGACTCTGGGATAATCTGCGGCTTAATCATGTAATCTATCAAGCCAATACCCAAGCCATTACCATCTATAACAAGTCGTTTAGCACGATACTTATAATACATTTCCTTAATGCGAATAGCTTGGGACTCAAAATGTTCATCTTCCCACGCTTCTATATTCACAACCGATTTGATGGATGTACCCTGCGGTTGTGGCGTGACCTTGAACACTATGGCGGCAGACTAACAACCTTTACGACCAACGTCAACGGCAATAATATAATAAGCCAATTTATTACTACGACCTGACGGTTCATATTCAGGTTTTTGTAATACACGATGTCTATCGAATGTCTCTGGATCAAAGAAAGCATCTTCGGCAGTACCAGACCAGATAGATTCATACTCGGTATTAAACGCAGTTTCGGTATAGGTTTCGTCTCGTTTTAGATTGTCTATGAGGTTTTTATCATACAAACCAGCCAAAACTGGGATTCGCCAAGTTCCTCCCATAATAAAGGACTCTTGGGGATTCAAAATCATCTCTACCAGCAACTGAATCAACTTAGTATATGCGTAATCGGCCTTTGAACCAGCAGTAGTAATATACAATTCTGACTGATTGAGTGGTTCCTCACTGTGTTTGGTGCCATCTGCGCATCTACGAGAAATGTTAGCAATAGGAATAAGAACACGCTGTAATATATCCCTATCAATAGAAACGCACTCCTCAAAGATACCTCCTTGACGACGCTTACCACGGCTTCGTTCACTGGCAGTCATGTTATCAATATATGAACCATTCTTAAATACATACTTACAATAGTCTTTACCAGCTAATGTTTTACCACGACGTCTATCAATCTCTCTATCAAAAGCAGGTATCATCTTACAAATTTCCTCAATCTTTTCAGACAAAATACCAGCAGACTGAGATTTACCACCAGCGGCAGAGTACAATTTTGCGCCTGGATATAATACGCATCTTATCATTTGCGTAAGAACAGATAAGAAAGATTTAGAATATCCACGAGGGAAACATGCAAACATTTTTCGATGGCGCATTGCGGCACGTAAGAAACAACGCTGATAAAAATAAAACCTAAAGGTTGGTTTAATATCTGGATTATATCCAGTTTGTAAAAAATCAACGAACATATCAGGATATTCACGCCAAAATGCTATATATTCACGCATAACCGGCATAATCTCATTGATACGCTCTTCTGATATACCAATTTTTGAGCCAAATGCTGAATTGATATTTAATAGGTCGGCTAGTGCCATTACGCATCCCCACCTATCAATTTTTCATCTGCGGCAGCATCTTCATCTTCATCATCCATTAGATCAAGCAAATCTTCCGCAGTCAATTCTTCTTCCTTTTCCTCTTTAAATAGATCTTCTTCTAAGGCTTCATCTTCATCTTCGGAGCCATTGTTAGCAGCCTTAGCGGCCATATCTTCTTCAAGCTGTTTGGCAACTTTTTCAATCATTGGGCCTAACCCCATCTCTTCAACAACAAGAGTCCGAGTATATTTCTGAAGGTCCTCAAGTACACGATCTACTTTATCTTGCGGCCCATCTACATAATAACGAGGAATAAATCCTTGTTTTTCGCACATATTGACCAATTCAGATACACTATCTACCGCTTCACCTTTCTCAGTTTTATTCTGCGCTTCAGTGAAACGACCAGATTTCATTAGCATATCATACATCTTAATCATTTTTTGAGCGCCATCAACATCACCAATATCAAGCAATTGATCGCTCTTCAATGAGGTTTTACAAATTTTCTTTAATGTATCAATATGGCCAGCGGTTTGGATGTCATAGGACTCCATCATATCATTATAGAGTTTCTCTAATTGAATCCATTCTTCTGGACGATAGGTCTTACCCCATTTTAGACGTAGATAAGTCTTATCATCTTCAGTTAGCTGGGCGCCAAGGTCATCAGATTCATCTTCTACAAAATTAGTACCAGCACCAGGTATTACATCTGGCGCGATTTCAGTAGGCCGTTCCGGCAATTGCTGAATCTGGGCATCGGCAAGGGACTAAGCAATCTCAGCGGCAGACTTACCCGCCATTTTCATTGCTGTTTCTATCTTGGAATTATTAAGTTCTTGTAGGAATTCACTATCGGCCCAACGATAATCTCTGAATTGTTTTAAGTGCATCTTCGCTAAATAGCGTCCAAGTATTGTAGCGCCGGTAAGTTTGGATGGATCTTTTGCATATTTCTGCATTAATTGTGTCCACTCAGACGGCACATATGGCACATCGCACTCTTGTAAGATTGGAGTATATGTATCAGGATTCCAGTTATCTACATGGAGGCTGATACAACTTTTACATACTGTTAATTTACCATTTGGATACTTCTCTAAATTGTTTGACCCATAAAAATCTTTCTCTGGCTTACTCTTATGGCATTTTTCACAATAGAAGAGACCCGCATATGGCGATTCTATATTCGGCATAATTATGAGCCTTCTTTCTTCTTATTTCGGCAACATTTACAGATGGAATACCACCCATCTTTGCTCGTCATATTCTTTGAAAAATAGCGGTTATGAGCCAGTTTGATTTGTCCGCAACGGGAACATTTCTTAAATTTTCCTTTTTCAACTACTGTGTAGTGCCATTGAAGCAGATTTTCAGTAGCCTGGTCGGCAATCAAATTAGGGATCTTCTTACGCCAAAGAGAAGAAATATATTCCAATGAATATTTTTTATCGAAGTTATCCATTAGGTCTTTTTGAATTTCAAGATTTGTACGACCATCAATCTTTAAAGTCGCTATGCGGTCAAAAATAGGGTAGTCGGCAAGAGCCTAAGCCGAAACCTTATCAAAATCTTGCATCATATACCAAAGGTCTCCCTCAAAATCATCCCAAGCATCTTGTTTTAATTTCGAGTAGGAACAAAGAATCGTTGTTACTACTGTTGGATTACATAGAGAGAATCCTTCTGGTTGGATATTGCCATTCGCGTCTATGGAGTAGGATTCCTCAAGACGGAGGGGCGCATGGGAGCGTGTAAGTTTATTTGGTATGATAGGTTTGCGATAAGCGTTTTTAATTATGTATTGATCTTTTCGCATTTCGATTATCGCACGTTTTATAATAAAAGCATCTCGCCCAATAGCGGTTTTCTATAAGGCTTCCCATCTTTCAATGGTATCACGTAATTGAACGAGGTCTGGGATTTCTTCTAAATCTTTCTTGGTAATTGTTACTTTGGGTTGGAATATCGTGGTTTTACTTTCATTCATTAAATTATATATGCCATCTTCGCCATTCTCTAATTGTGATACGAGTCCTTCTAATGAAGTTTCGCGCTTATTGATGGTCGCCATGCGATTATCTGTCATGATGCGGCGCTACTTGCGCTCTTCGCGTTCTACTGGTACGACAAGATAATCGGCAATAATTTCTAAATATCGCTCATTGGGTGGTTCCTTCATCTCTGCCAACAGGGCTTCGACGCAGGCTTTACGCTCCTCTACTGTTTTTAAATTATAGTCTAATTTAGCCGTGGAGTGTCACCACCTTTCTAAAATAATTATTCCATAAAATTTAACATTGAAAAAATTTGACCTATATTTTTATGGGAAAATATTATAAGTAAGGGGGAATAATATGTTCTTTAGTATTATTTTGGCGCTCTGCTGGTTCGGTTTGACCGGGCTGGTGAGTATTGATTATATTGAACGAGTTAGAGATAAAGGAGAACCTTGGCGCGCTTTTGTAGCCCTGCCACTTTTAGTAATTTTGGCGCCATTTATTGGCTTGGGCGGCGTGGCAGGAGAAATTATGGATGCTGTAATTGATGACGGCGGCGGAGAGGATGATAGAGGTGCCAGTATATAAAAATGGGACGAGGATTGTACCTCCTGTTCTTACAGCTCCTATTGAAGTAATGATTCGCGCAGATGGAGATTTGAACCCTGTTTCGGTCAAAATAGAATATGATAAAGATGGGCTGCACTTTATGAATAATTGGGGCATGGCGCATCTAAGAGAGGGAGATTTAATTGAAAAGAGTGACTCTGTATTACCCCCAATGCACGATTGATGGATACGTCAATGATGCGGGGGAATTTGCCGATATGGATGGGGTACTTTTGACTATGACGATGAAGCCCGATAGGGTAGAGGTATAGCCAGAAGAGTTACCTGATATTGGGTTTGCGACCCATCCTATTGCGGTTAATATTCCATTATTAGAGATTCCTGAGCCAGAAATTCGGTTGAAGGAGATTATTAATCGGTTACAGGTTGAAGAGCCGGTTATTAAATTGCGGCAGGTGCTCGGCCATTTGGAGCAAGAGCAGAAGCCTATCAAATTGGAAACGATTATTAATGTGCTGGAGCAGCATGAGGAGACTGCGGAGTTTGCATAGATTTTGAGTATGCTGCCCGAACAGGAGAAGGAAGATTTGATGGTGGCCCTGGAGAGTCCTGGGTTTGAGTATCTGGGGAGTTTGCCGATCGAGGATGAAAAAGTTTGGTAGGACTTGGTTAATAAGTATAGTTATTAATTGCGGTTGAAAATAACCGTAGTATAGGATTTGAAAAACCTCCAGGAATTTTTGGAGATCAGACCAAAAGTTAAATTTTTGTTAAATTTTTTTCTGCCCAAAACCCTACCCCGGGGTCAGCAACAGCAGACACACGAGCAGCTTGCACGACGTTTCGCATTGAGAACGCGGCAAGCTGCTTTTCGTTTTTCTTTTGACAAAAAATAAATAGTCTTTAGTCCGGGTCCAGAAAAGGCGAAGGGTATACCCAAAAGAAACGTGCCCCGCACGCGCGCTGGCGGTTGAGGCGCGCGTTGTTGGCGTCGTGTTAAGTCTCTGTAAATTCTTTGTGCAAAAGTTTAACAAAACTGTAACGCACACTTAACACAAAAGTATGCACATTTGATGTGTTAAGTATGTGTAAAGATTGTGTGACATGATGCACACACAAATGTAACACAAGCGTAACGTTAAGTATGTGTGAACAATAGGTAAAGCGTAGTACACACAATCTTAACACGTCGAGGGGTTGACAAGTGCGTGCCCGTGTGCTATAATAGTGTCAACAAAGAGAGAGAACAACAGGAGGTCAAGACAATGGAAAAGATTGAGCAGGAGATCAAGAGGTTGGAGAAGCGGCAGCACATGATCGACATGGTGTTCGGTGGCCTGATCGTGGCGGGTCTGTTCGTGGCCTGTGTGGTGTGCCCGCTGATGATGCACCTGTCCTGATGGGCAGGTGCACCACCTAACAAACACTTAACACAGCAAGGGCTTGACAGACAGCACAGCGTGTGCTATAATAGTGACAACAAGAGAGAGAGAGAACAACGGAGAGAGGAGAGAGAACAATGACACTGACAGCACATGCAAGGAACGACAGGATGGAGAGAATCAACTACATCAAAGCAACGATTGGATTTGGTTACATTGTAAAGGAACTTAACAGAGTCAAGCATGGGAGAGAAGAGTGGGCCTGCATCACCAGCACGGGGGTGATGGTGATTAAGAACAAGAACAAGAGCAAGATGGTGACAGCGTTTGTGGCTACTGTCGGACAAGCAAAGCAGGTTTATCAGACTGACAAACTGCCCGATGATATTTACCGCGTCATTGCCAATAACCGCACAGTGTATGAGAATCAGCCCGTCTGATTCTCTTCTCTTTTCTGCCTGATCTGCCGGAGTCGTTAGCTGGCGCTAACCTCGCAGCAGCCCTAGTCGCGTGTTAAGTCTGGGTTAGGAAATTATGAATTAAATGTTAAGCCCTGAGCGCCAGATCATCCGGTCCCAAAAGTTAAGTGATTGTTAAACAGTATCATTTGGGGTTGACAAGTAGCCGGGTTCGTGTTATAATTAGTACAACGAAAGGGACAAGAAAGGAAGTAAATAAAGATGAAGAGCATTGAAACTATCCGTAAGATCGTGGCTGAGATGGACGAAACCCGTTTTAACACTATTGTCAAGGCTGAGAATGATTACTGGGAGCTGGATTCCAAGGTCTCCCGCAATGGTTACAAGCGGCTGGTTTACAACCTGGGCAAGTGCGGCTTGACTGTGGCCGAGTGGTTTGAGTGGTGCGACGACTAAGCACCACTCCATCCCAAAACTTAACTTGACAACCCGATTACAATGTGATACAATAGTATCATCAAAGAGAGGAAAGAGGTAATAACAATGAGTAAGAAGTTCTTCGTGGTCTGGTGTGCGGTGCTGGCTGTGGCTGTGCTGATGGGCGTGTGTGCGTGTGCGAGTGCTGAAACCTATGCAATGACGACTGTGGTTGTGTCGCTGGACTATGACACCGACACAGTAGAGGTAGAGGACTTCAATGGCAATGTGTGGGCGTTCGATGGCTGTGAGGACTGGCAGCTGATGGATGTGTGTGCGCTGTCAATGGATGACAACGACACAGCAACCATTTATGATGATGTGATACTGTCAGCACGTTACAATGGATGGATTGATGGATGGATGGAGAGAGTGTGTGATTAACACACTCTTAACATCTCCGGTGCTTGACAAACCAACGACTGTGTGATATAATAAGTACAACAAATGAGGGAGGGCAAGACAATGACGATCAAACAGATGAAGGACTATGTGGTAACTAACTACGGCATGGAATGGTGGGGCACGATCTACTTCTTCGAGTGCTGTGCTGTGAAGGGTGTGCGCAAGTGGATGATTGAGCGTGTGTTCAATCGACTGGATGAAATGATGATGGTTGATAGCCTTGACGAGTGGCTGATGTACGAATACAACAGAGTGATGGAAAAGAGGTAATAATAATGATGTGGATTCTTCCTGTGTATGTGATTGTGGCTATGCTGTCCTGCTTCTGGGGTATTGGCAATGCGGACAATCCACGCTGGCTGTTCAACTATGGCATGGTGTTGGGCTTGCTGATGTTGGTACTGTCTCCGCTGGTGGCCAAGGCTGTGGGTGTTCTTTAACACCCACTTAACTTTTGCCGCCGGTGCCGCCTACCACCGCACCAGCCCTTGTGCCGCGTTAAGATAGTGTTAAGGAATTTTCGATCCGGTTGTGCGTGTTAAGTGCAGGTTAAACATGTCCGGAAACTATTGACAATCCCGAAAGTCCGTGCTATAATTAGTACATCAAATGAGGGAGGACAAGACAATGAAGAACAGAATTAATTGGGATCTCGTGATCGTGGTGGCGTTCGGTGCTGCGGCTGTGGGTGTGCTGGTTTGGGCGCTGGTTAATGGTGTGGGCATGAAGCCGATGGACGGCCTGCGGCTGGTGCTGTACAATACGAAAATGACACTGATTCCGTAACAAACTCTTAACTTGACAAACTGCACCGGACATGTTATAATAAGTACAACGAAAGGGACAAGAAAGAGAGGAAAAGAAAATGAAGTTTTACGCGGTGGTATTCGGGAACTGGCACGGCATCTCCAATGAGGACGTTTACGATGTGTTCTACAATGAAGAGGACGCGGACAAGGACTGCGAGCGGCGCAATTATGAATGTGATCCCGATGAATGGTTTGAGGTTCGGGAGTGGGATGAAGAAATGGTTAAGAAGTTCTGGGGAGACTACCCGATCTCCTAACAGACTCTTAACTTGACAATCCCATAACCGTGTGCTATAATAAGTACAACGAAAGAGAGAGAGGAAGTAATCAAATGAAGAAGTTCAAGGGCACCAAGTACGCGCACATCGGCACCAGCTACACGCCGCAGCTTGACGCAGAGATTGCCAAGCTGGAGAGCGCGGTTCTCAACCAGCAGGCGCGCCTCAATGAGGCCATCCTGAAAGTCAAGGGGATGCTCAAATCTTAACAGAGCAACCCCTTGACAAACCGGGGAACATGTGTTATAATTAATACATCAAATGAGAGAGGGGAAAGCAAAATGAAAAAGTTCCGCGTGCGCTACACCATCAACGGAGAGATGAAAGTCATCCACTTTGAGGACTTTGAGAGCTGTGAGCGGTGGCTGAATCAGAACGCCGCCAACCTGATGAAAGTCGCAACCCGTATCGAGGTTCTGGAACGGTTTGGGGGCGAGTTCAAGCGCCGCCACATGTGGGTCAGGAAATCCTGACCCTTTTGTTTTGCCGGCCGGCCGCGCGCGATTGTGGCGGCCGGTTTTGGCGCGCGTGAATATCTATACAATTTTATTGTATGAAAATTCGTTTGTTAAGTTTTGTGATCGCGTCCCAAAACTCTTGACAACCGGGTTGGGCTGTGCTATAATTAGTACATCAAAAGGAGAGAGGAAGTAATCACATGAAGGACTTGAATTGGGAGGATGTTAGCATCGAAGCGCGCAAGGCTGTTTTTGAAGTCTATGCCGAATACCTGCTGAAAAAGGAAGGCGTTAAGCTGGTTTGGGAAAACGTTAATGCCTGCTGGACTGGTAGCCGCTGGATCACCATTAAATACACTTTCGGAATTAAAGAAAATCTCGATTAAAGGTATTGACAAAAGCCCTTCCAGGTGGTATAATAAGTACATCAAAAGCAAGGAGGAAACAACAATGATGAATCTGTACGAGATGAACGCGGAAGCCCGTCGTGAGGTAGAGCGCATGGTGGATGCTCTGGTGGACAACACTCTGGCCGATGAGGGCACCGAGTGGAACGCGTTGGACGAGCACGAGCAGGACACCTACCTGTTTGAAGCCTGCCAGAAGGTAGCCAAAGAGCTGGACCTGGATTATGAGGACGTTTGGGCTTGCGTTTGCTAAGCCCAAACTCTTAACATAAAAAGGGCTTGACAAAATCCGGAACGTGTGCTATAATAAGTACATCAAATGAGAGAGAGAGGTAATCACAATGAAGCAGTTCACCTACATGGTCAATGGGTTTGAGTTTGAGGACAACGAGGCGTTTGGCAAGGCGTGGGCGCGGGCGAAAGCCAAGGCCACCGAGCTGCATTGCCCGATTTTCCGTCGGGTTGTCAAGGGCAACGAGGTTCGGCTGCAAGTCTACTACAGCGGCGGCCTGTTCAACTCGGTGAAGTTCATGCGCGAGGACAATGTGAAGGTTTTCTAAACCTTTACATTGTCCGCCGGGATCTTATGTTAAATCGTCCGGAAAGTGCTTGACAAAATCCTGAAAGTGTGCTATACTTATTACATCAAATGAGAGAGGGGAAATCAAGATGTTGTTTGGACGTAAAAAGAGGATGTTTGAGCGGGAGCGCGAAGAATATTGGGATTGTGCTGGCGAGTGGTATTTCAAGGTTGAATACCACGAGGATTTTGCCAACACCCCTTCCTACATGTACTTTGAAAGCCTGCGGGATGCGGAATACTGGGCGAGAACTGACCGCCGCGCTTCCTTCATTATGTGCGTGACTGACAGACAGGGCAACAGGATTGTGACTGACTGGACTGGCTACGCTGGCGCTGGAACCATTGACCTATGGACTAACACAATGGGGCGGCAGGTGCTGGACTTGCGCGAAGGTGGTAATGTGCTGTGGGTGCCGCGCGACAGCGCAAGAGCCAAAGGCGCGAATGAATGTTCGACAACTGACCCCAAATTTTTCCGCAACCCACACACTAACAAGATTGAGCGCACGAAATAAATTCTTAACACGGATAGGGGTTGACAAACCCCTTCCGGTGTGCTATAATAAATACATCAAAAGCAAGGGGGACAAAAAAATGTACGAACTCTACAATGTTTACACTGGTGCCGTAATCCTGTCTGGTCTGACCTTCAAGCAGGCGTTCGACCTGCGGATGATGCAAGCTGATCGCCTGGACCTGGCGATCCGCCAGAGCAAGACCGCCTAAAAGGCGGTCTTTTTTTCGGCCGGCCGGCGCTGGGCGCATCGGCCGGTTTTCGGGGCCATGTATAGCTATGCAATTTTTGTGCATGAAAATTCATTTGTTAAGTTTGCGGATCGCGTCCTAAAACCCTTGACATGGGCGGGGCTATGTGTTATAATAGTCTTGCGAGGTGAGGGGAGCACACCCAAAGGAGTGGCTACGGCCCGCGGCCTGCTCGGCAAAAAAACGCTCCCACATTTAACAATCAAAACCCCTTGACAAAACGGGTCAGGGATGCTATAATGGATACATCAAGAGGAGGTAATGAACATGAAGAAACTGCACGGATACGCTCGGGAGCTGGCCATCGAGGAGCAGCTTAACAAGATGGAACTGCTGGAAAAGGCTGGCAGGGAATGGGGCCTCGAGGACGTGGCCACGGTGGAACTGTACAAGATGAATGAGAACGGCGAAACCTACGCCATGATGAAGAAGTATTACGACCTGTACAACGCCGCCATGGCGGAGGACTTCGGCTTCGAGATTTAACAATCTCGGAGCCCCTCCGGGGGCTTGACAAACAGTCGGGACGGTGCTATAATAGATACATCAAGAGACGGGAGGACAAAACAATGACACTGATTGAAATGATGAACAACTACCGCGCCACCACCGCCGCCATGGCCTACATCGTGGGCTTCATTCTTAACAATAGGGTATACAGGATTGTGATGCCGGAAATGCTCGACGAAATGTTCGGGCTGGACAGGGAAAGCACTTCCCACGGCGGCCACGCCAAGATTAAGCTCCGCTTAACAAACGCGATTAAGTGCCAGCTGATTGAGATGGGCGCTCAGGACATTGGAACGCCTGCCGAGATTCTCAACGGGCGCAAAAACAAGGGTGAAGCGTTTGAGAAGTACGAAACGGAACGCGCTGGACAGGTTTGGACGAAAGACCGGATTCCCTACTATGTTGATGGGGATTTGACGGTGGACGGGGTGAAGTACCAAATTAAGTTTGAAGGCGCCAGCTTCACCAACGAAAAAGTGATTGCCGCCGCCATGGAATGGAAAATGAGGGTTGCATAAACCCTCATTTTTTTTGTGTATTTATGCGGCGAATAATTATTCATTTTTCTGAATAATTATACACCGCGATTTGAAATCCGAAAAATGCAGGATTTCCTGCATTTTTCGGCCGCGCGCCGACGGCCCTAGCGCGCGGTTTTTCGCGCTACCATAGTGCTGTGATAATTTGCTACCAAATTAGCACTTCACCGTGGTAAAGTGGTAAATCCCTAAAGTGGCACCACGTTACCATAGTAAAGTGCTAAATTGTGACGAAAGTGCGACAAATGTGACAGAATTATTAAATTGCCGTCTTAACCTAAACTTCATCAAAACCACCTACTGTTTTTAACATTGACCCCTTATAATGGATACTGTCAGGGGGGGCCACGGAGGCCGCCCACGGAGAGAGGAGATTTAACAAATGTTTAACACTGATTATCGTAACCTTAACAATGCCCAGCGTGAAGCCCTGGTTAAGTCCCTGTTAAAAGTATATGAAGATACGACTGCGGCGGCTTGGACCCTGCTGGTGTTCCAGCTTGCGGGTCGTGCATATGCGGCGCGGGTAGAGCACTTGACCGCTGATATGGTCGCGCTTGACCGCGAGTCCAGCCAGAACGGCGGCGCTACCAAGCTGCGGTTCCACCTGTCTAACAAGCAGAAGGTCGCGCTGATTGAAGCGGGCGCCGAAGAAGTGGGCGACATGGCTACCATATTCGCCTACCACAAGAACAAGGGCTGCGCCGTCGAAAAGTGGGCCACCGAGCGCTACACCACCGACACCTGGGTGAAGGACAGCATTCCCTACTATATGCAGGGCGATATTCGGGTCAATGGCGAGGAAGTGCAGGTCAAGTTTGAGAACGCCAGCCTGACCAACGTCAACGTGATGCAGAAGGCCATGGAATGGAAGCTGGCCCACTAATATGGGCCGGCTTAACATTCAGATCCGGGCGCGAGTGTTAAGAAAATTTAACGATTTTATGGTGGAAAACTTAACATAAATTTGATATAATATATATAGAAAAAAGAAAAAATCCGAAAAAAATCCATTTAACCGATTCTTAACTTGACAATCACGACCTGATGCTGTATAATGGTATCAGAAAGGAGAGATGAGCGTGAACGAAGCCATTGAGAAGATGATGAAAATTCTGGGCTGTAGCGAGGAAGAAGCCCGCCAGCTTGTCGCGGATGATGCCGCGATTGACAAGGGCGAAAAGCTGTTCGAGCTGTCGGACGAGCAAAAGAAGGCCAGCAAAAAGGCGCGTTCGACTGGCACGAAAAAGCGGCCCACCGCTTACAAGTTTGAAAAGCGGGAGCGCAAGCCCAACGAGGTCAAACGCTGGATTATTGACCGCCTGCGGATTCTGTGCGAGGGCTGGGAACTGAATGGGGACGCGCTGGATGTTAAGGTCACGAACATTGAACGCACCATTGATTTTAACATTGATGGTCGTGCGTTCACCCTGACGCTGACCGAACACAGGCCGCCCAAGGACAAGGCTGGGGCTTAACCCAGCCTTAACCTGGGCCGGGGCGCAATGTTAAGTTTCAAATAACCTATTGACTTTTGATGGGGCATGGTGTATAATAGTATCAGAAAGTGAGGGAAAGCAAATGAAGATTTGGATTCTGAGCCGCTATGATTCTACTGGACTGGGCAACCTGGTTGATGGCGTGTATGGCGCTTTCGACACGCTGGAGAAGGCACAGCTGGAAGCCTGTAAGCACATGCAGGCGCTGGGTGAGGAGCTGCTGGACTGGGACAGCAATGAGTTCAATGGGCTGTTCAACTACTTCAGCAACAAGGGCACCTACCACATTGAGAGCATTATTCTCAATGACAGCTGCTTTGAGTAAAGGAGGAGTTAAGATGCAGAACGCTTTTCAGGCGCGTGTAAGATTCGATGAACAGTGGTATGCAGGAATTGTCCTGCCTGACCTTGACGTGGTGGTGTTCGCTGACGATGGCGTAACCATTCGGCTGGATGATTCCGCCATGGGGGAGATTATCCCCTTTGACACGTGGATTGATGTGTCGCCCGAAGTGCTGGGAGATGAACCGCCTGAACCCACTGACCAGGAGTATGAGGAATGGGCGTCTAAGCTGTTGTAAGGGCTGGCTTAACCAGCCCTTAACATTCCGTGCCGGAGCGCCATGTTAAGATTTGCGCACACCTCTTGACATTTACTCTTGTATCTGCTATAATAAATACATCAAATGAACGAGGTGATTTCAATGTTGGAAGTTTCATGGACTGTTTCCTACGCGCTAAACGTGACTGATGGCGAGATGGACGAGATGGTGCAATGCGCACAGAACGCCATGGACGAGTTTGAGATGGAACTGGAAGATGCTGTCCATGAGGCTGTACAGGACTACCTGTCGGGCCAGGATGACGAAATTTTCTACACCATTTCTGATGAAGCCACTTCCGCGCTGGAAGATGCTGTGATGGAGTATTTTTCGGATGAAGAGGACGACGACCCGCGCTGCATTCCCACGATTATGGAGCTGAACCCTTAAAGGGTTCAGTTTCATTTTCTTAACAGACCAGGCCGGGGCGCAATGTTAAGTTTTTGATTTGATATTGACAACGCCCTCTTGATGGTGTATAATAGTCTTACAAACAAGAGAGGAGTTGATCCTGATGAAAAAGATGACCCGAATTGAAGCCCTCGATTTTGTGATTGAAAACCTGGCTGACACTATTAACATGAATGGCGGCGAGGCTGACCCTGACTTCCCCAAACTGAATGAGGTTAAGTCTGTGCTGGAAGGGATGCGCGGCCAGCTCCGCAAGGAACAGGGTGCCCCCAAGAAGCCCACTCCCCGCCAGCAGGAAAACGCTGTGCTTCAGAATGACATTCTGGTTGCCCTCTCCGCGGGTGGACACCTGACTGTTTCTGAATTGATTTCCAACGTGCCCTCTCTGCATGGCCTGACGCCCCAGCGTGTTAGCGCGCTGATGCGCCTGCTGAAACTCGACAACAAGGTTGATAAAGAAGTCGTTAAGGGAAAGACCCTGTTCTTTCTCATTTGATTTCGGGGCGGGTTCCTTAACCCGCCCTTAACCTTCACCGGGGCGGAATGTTAAGATTTTGATTTGGTATTGACATTGCCCTGTTGATGGTGTATAATAATATCAGAAAGTGAGGGAACGCAATGAGCAAGGAATACTGGCGCGGCTACCACGCTTGTGAATTGGACGAGCCATTTAACGAGGACGCAACAGAAGAGTGGAAAGCTGGCTACATGGCCGCTCTTAACACAGGAGCCTACAAACCGCAATAAACTCTTAACTTGACAACCTGCACCTGATGTGCTATAATAAATACACAAACGAGAGAGAAAGGAATTGATAACATGATGAACATTAACCTTAACAAGATGTGGAATGAGATGAACCCCTTCGAGCGCGTGGCTGTCAACTTCCTGTGGTGCGAAAAGCACAACTCCATTCTGCGCAAGCTGGACGCCCTCAAGGCTATGGCGGCGCGTGGTGATGGCGCTACCTTCACCCTGAACGAGCTGGGCCTGAGCAACTGCGCGGCCGCCCTGACCCGCCTGCGTCTGGAAACCCAGAAAGATTGCCCTGTCAAGGTCGTGGGCAAGGAGACTTTTAACATTACTGGCATGTTCTACGACCACAACACCTTCACCTTTGTAGAAGGTGAAAAGGAAGTCTCCCGCCTGATTTACCAGCTGGCCTGGACTGCTCAGGAAGTTAACGAGTTCGTGGAGTACGTCGCTGACAAGATGCGTGTGGTTATGCCCTAACCACACGCTTAACATTTCGGCCCGGGCGCGCGTGTTAAGAAATCTTAACTTGACTTTTGATTCCAAATCCTGTATAATAGATTCAGAAAGTGAGGGAAACACTATGAAGAAAGACAACACCCGCGAAACTTGGGTTGGCTATCGGCCCAGTGTGATGCCCGCGAAAAAGGGCAGCAAGAAGCAGACCCGCAAGGAAGGCAAGCAGACCTGCCGCAACGCCATGAAGGGAGAGTATTAACAATGAGTAAACTGATTCAGCGGATTCGCCGCTACAGGTGGTGCAAGCAGATGGGGATTCGTCACCCCTGGAAGGCCAGCGGCGACAAAAAATTCATTCGGGGGTGGTTCTGATGACAGAACAACAGCGGGTGGATAGACTTAACCGAAATGGTTACACCTGTTTCCACCTGTTCGGCCGCTGGTACTGGTGCCGCGTGTATTCCAAGAACTACAGCAAGATTCCCCTCTACTGGTTCCACAAGATTTAACTTGACAACCGCCCCAACCTGTGTTATAATAAGTACAACGAAAGAGAGAAAGGAAGTCGATACAATGTTGAAGCTGGTCATTCGTAACAAGTTCTCTGGTGAGCGTGAGGTCGTGCGGTGTGAGGACCATGCCGCGGTGCAGGCCAAGCTGGCCGACTTCGCGTGGCTGCGCGGCTGGACGTGGGAGAACGCTCCCTGCGGCTGGGCCTACTACATTAGCGAGTGGTATTAACACTCGCTTAACTTTTGGCCCCGGCGCGCAATGTTAAGCGTAGGTTAAACATTGCGCCAACCCCTTGACAACAGCACCCCTAATGAGTATAATAGATAGTGTCAAGGGGGTGAGCAAATGACAGTGTTTTGGGCGGTGATGATTCCGCTGGCGCTGGTGCTGCTGGCGTGGGATTGCTATGATATTCACAAGCGTCTCACGAAGTAACAAACTCTTAACTTGACAAACCACCCACGACATGATATAATAAGAGTGTCGAAAGGGAACAGGGCTGGACGATGGAAGGGGTGACCAATCTACTTAGACACAGCGCAGGAAAGCGACTTAGCCCACCGCCTGACTGCTAACAAACTCTTAACTTGACAAACTCGACTGAATCTGCTATAATAAAACCATCAAAGAGAGCTGATAAACTCTTAAAAACAGAGAAGGAGAATGATACTATGACTAACAAGATGACCTATGCTGCCGCTCTGAACAACGCGATTGCCCTGACTGATGGTGAGACCCGCGAGACCCTGACCAAGCTGCTGGACAGCATTAACAAGCGCAACAGCCGCAAGTCTACCAGCGACAAGCCCACCAAGAAGCAGGTGGAGAACGAGGGCGTCAAGGCCCTGATTGCGGACGCCCTGCGGAACGCCGCGGAGCCGCAGCCCTGCAAGGCGATTTCGGACACCCTGGGTCTGTCTGTGCAGAAGGTGAACGCCCTGCTCAAGCAGATGAAGGACGCTGGCACTGTGGTGCGCAGCGAGGGCAAGAAGAAGGTGGCCCTGTTCGCGCTGGCTGACGCTGGCGCGGACGAGGTCGAGGACTGACCAACGAGGGCGGGTTTTAACCCGCCCTTAACATTTCGGACCGGGCGGCTATGTTAAGATTTGAATTACCTATTGACAAATGGCTGGCTATCTGCTATAATAAATACATCAAATGAACGAGGTGATTTGAATGAAGATTTTCAACCAGGGTATGAACGTCGAGACTGTCATGTTTGCGTGCAACAACTGCGGTGCTGTGTGGGCTGCGACTGGCACGTGGAACCCCAAGACCAGCGGCGAGAGCTTTTTCGCATGGAAGGACAAGCAGCTGCCTGGCGCGGTGTTCTTCTCCCGCTCCAAGTCTGGCAAGACTTTTACCTGCGAGTGCCCCAACTGCCGCGAGATGGCGCGGACGCCTGCCGCGCTTCACAACGCCTACATGAATTACGTTAAGGAACTGGATTAACAGTTCCTTAACATTTTGCCCCGGCGCGCAAATATTACAAAAGTATTTATTTTATTAACCATATTATCGCTTATGTTTTGTGCTGTATTGTGTGTAGATTCACGCGCCCCCATGCTGTATAATATTTACAGAAAGAGAGGGGAACAACATGAAAGAGTTAATGGCGTATGTTTTGGTGTGTTACCTGTTTGTTGCGTTCGTGTGTGTAGGCTTTGGAGTGTGGCCCACGATAACGTTAATTATTGGTGTCGTAGTGGGATTCATTTACACACTCTTAACTTGACAAATTGATTTGAAAAGAGTATAATAGATTCAGAAAGTGAGGGAAACGAAATGAAGAAGAGCCTGTACAAGCGCATTGACCACGAGACTTCCTGCTGGGATTTGGACGCTGGTTGCCGCCGCTACGTTTCCAACAGCAAGCGCACCCGCAAGCTGCGTGCGGAGATGCGCAAGCACGCGCGCAAGCGCATTGACCGCGCCTATTTGAAGGAGGTGTGCTAATGAAAGTCTGGATTCTGTCCGCCATTTGCGGCTCCATGGAGTTGCCCCTGTGCTACACGCGCACCGAACAAGAGATGTACGAGTACATGGAAGGCCACAAAGAACTGTGGCACCTGTACAATGAAGAAAAAATTTGGCTCCACGAGGAAGAGGTAGATTTGCCTAACCCCTGTGTCCATGCCAACGACTGGTTCAGAATGTTTGATGCGGGTTAACCCCCGCTTAACATTCTGTCCCGGCGGCCGATGTTAAGAGATGGTTAAACGTGGCAAAAAGGTATTGACTTTCCCACCCCCATGTGCTATACTATAATTGTTCCAAGGGCAGGGGTAAGGACGACGCGAGTTGGTCGCTGGGGACAGCGACAGAGTTAATGAGAACTTAACTTGACAAACGCCGCTGAACCTGCTATAATAAATACACAAGGTGAGGCGAACACCACAAACGCAGAAAGGAAGTGCTACTATGACTGATAAGAAGATGACCTACGTTGACGCTCTGGACACTGTGCTGACCGCTCTGGACAATGTTGACCTGACTGACCTGCCTGACAAGGTGTTCCCTGCGATTGACCGCGTGAAGGAGCTGCGCGCTTCCATTGCCAAGCGCAACGCTTCCAAGGCTGACAAGCCGAAGAAGCCCACCAAGAACCAGCAGGAGAACGCTACGCTGGCTGTGAAGGTGGCTGACTGGCTGCGTGACCAGCCTGACCCCCTGGCCTGCAAGGCGATTGCGGAGCACTTCGGCGTCTCCCCGCAGAAGATGTCCGCGATTCTCAAGCTGTGCCCCACTGTTTCCAAGGAAGTCGTCAAGGGCGTGACGCTGTTCTCCGCCCAGTGACCCACAAGGGCTGGTTCTTAACCAGCCCTTAACTTTTCGGCCCGGCGCGCCACGTTAAGAGATTGTAAAACGTGGCGCAAACATCTTGACAAACCACCCCCGCATGAGTATAATAATAAGTGTCAGGACGAGGGGGCGGTAAGCCGCTCACCTGGTGCGCAACAGGTATAAGTAGCGCAGTAAGGCCCGCTCCTCCTGACACAGAATCTTAACTTGACAAACGACTGGCGATCTGCTATAATAAAGATGTTCCAAGGGCAGGGGCGAAGCAAGCGTAACGACGTGATCGGCTTCAAATACCTTCCCACGCGCGGAGAAGCGAGCCGCCCCTGCGGAACTAAACAAACTCTTAACTTGACAAACTACTCCAAATGCTGTATAATAAAGGTACAGCAAGGGGCGAGAGAAAAACCTCCCTCTCTTCTCTCTCAACCAAAACCTCTCGCCCCGAAATCTTAACTTGACATTACAGCGCCAATGCGCTATAATGAATATACAAGGTGAGGCGAACACCACAAACGCAGAAAGTGAGGTAGATACCATGACTAAGATGACTAAGAAGGTTGCTCTGGAGCGCGCGATTGCCTGCCTGCGTGAGGTCGATGGGCAGGTCGAGACTGTCGAGAAGCTGGAGTCCATGTTGGCGCAGGTCGAGAAGGAGGCTTCCCGCGAGCGCAAGGCTGGCCCCAAGGCTCTGGCGAAGCAGGCCGAGCAGGAGGCGTTCGAGCGCCGCGTGTTCGAGCTGGTGCAGACCGCGGAGGAGCCTGTCACCGCGAAGGCTCTGGCCGAGAAGTGCGAGGTTTCCCCGCAGAAGGTGTCCCCTGTGCTGACCAAGCTGGTCAAGGCTGGCGAGGTCAAGCGCGAGGTCGTGAAGGGTAAGGCGGTTTTCACCGCCTAACCCACGCGGCGAGGTTGAGGGCTTAACACGCCCTTAACCTCGCGCCCCGGCGCAGATTGTTAAGATTTCAATTTCCTATTGACAAACCATGCTGAATGGTGTATAATAATCTTACAAACAAGAGAGGAGCTGATACAATGATTAGCACTGGTATTGTACGTCGTGTCGATGAACTGGGTCGTGTGGTGATTCCGAAAGAGGTTCGCCGCGCTATGAAAATAAAGGATGGCGACCCGCTGGAGATTTTCCGCGACAAGGACAAGCTGGTCCTGGCCAAGTACGCGCCCGAAGATGAAAAGCAGGACGCGGTTGATACCCTGAACGAATGGCTGAAAGACGCAGAGCAGTCTGCCGCGTTGACTGACATTGAGCGCATGACCTTCAAGATGCTGCTGGACAAGGTGGCGAGTGTTAAGACTGGTGAATAACCAGTTCTTAACATTCGGACCCGGCGGCCAATGTTAAGATTTCAATTTCCTATTGACAAATGCTCCCCCATCTGCTATAATAAATACATCAAGTGAGGGGAGCACCCCACAAAAGAAAGGAATTGATAATATGACGTTTAACAAGTATGAGGGTCTGCTGGGTTCTGTGAAGAAGGCTAACAAGTTCGCTAACAGGATGAACGCTGTCGTTACCGCTGTGCGTGAGGCGGGCCACCCTGTCTGCTCCCGCGACCTGCGCGGTCTGTGCCCCAACCCCAACTACTACCTGGATATGCTGGTGGAGTTCGGCGTGCTGTCTGTCGAAACCCGCGCGGAAGAGTTCATTGAGATTAAGGAAGAGGAATACCTCTACAACGAGGCGCGCATTAAGGAAAACAAGGATGGCTCTGTTTCCTACATGCGCTTTGGCAGGGATGACTGGCACACCCTTCACAACGCCACTGTCGAGTTCCGCAAGGGCCGCCGCCCTGAATGGGATACCTGGTATGTCAAGGGCTTCCAGACTGTGCAGGTCAAGCGCAAGTATTGGACTTGGAGGGTGTAACCTCCCAAGTCCTTAACATTGCGGCCCGGAGCGAATTGTTAAGAAAACTTAACTTGACTTTTTAACTGATTTTGTGTATAATAAAGATACAAACAAGAGAGGAGCTGATTTGAATGGCGATTAACATTCAGCATACCTACGCTACCCACGTTGAGATTTCTTTCCTCGACAACCTGCACAACTACGCGCTGAAAGAACAGACCTGCGGTTCCATGGACGAGATTGCGGAACACGCCTGTGAAGTCCTGGTTAAGCACAGCTTCAACTCCGCGGACGTGATTGACGCCTCGACTGGTGAACTCCTGATGATTGTTGAGCGGTCTTAATGGCCGCTTAACAATCTGGCCCGGGCGGCAATGTTAAGTTTCTGCGAACCTATTGACTTTGCCCCTCCCATCTGCTATAATAGATACATCAAGAGACGAAAGGAAGTTGATTTCAATGACTATGACCCTGACTGCTGCTAAGCTGATGATGGACGCTATGGCTATGATGTACGTTAAGACCCGCTTCGCCTACACTGGCGAGATGCCGCCTGTCGATGAAGTGGAGCTGGTAGTCCGCACTAACTTCGTCCAGTTCTGCGATGACAATGGCATTGAGGAGATTGCGGACGAGGAAGAGGAAGAGGACTGCGAGCCTGATGTCCCTGATGATGTAGATGAGACTAACTACGACCCCTACATGGGCTGTGACTTCTTCGACCCCTGCGACTGTGACGAGGGCTGGTGATTAACCAGCCCTTAACATTCTAGGCCGGCGCGGCAGGTTAAGAAATCTTAACTTGACATTTAGGCTCCAATTTGATACAATAAATACATCGAAAGGAGCTGATACAATGTGGTATGAAATTAAATGGCAATGCGTAGAAGTGGACTACGATGGTTGTCTGGGTGGACTGGACAAGACTGTTCACACTAAACGCTGTGAGGACTGGGAAAGCGCGCTGGGCTGTTGGCTGTCTCATGTAACCATGGATGAAATTGCCCGCCTGTGGTGGGTATGCCACGCCACAGAGAGCGACGAAAAAGGCCATGTGATGTGCGGTTACACCGCGCAATGGGGTGAGCGCATAATGCTTGCACCTGACCCTGCTCGTGAAATAGAGAGTTTTTAACTCTCTATTTACACGATCGCCCGGTGCGCAATGTTAAACATGTGTAAAATCATGGGCTACCCTCTTGACTTTCAATGGTTCATCGTGTATAATAAAGATACAAAAGAGAGAGAAACGAGGTAATGAAAAATGATGAAAATGATTTGGTTCGACATGGATGGCACGATTGCGGATTTCTATGGCGTCGAGGGCTGGCTGGACTACCTGCGGAATGAGGACGCCACCCCCTACCGCGAAGCGAAACCGCTTCTTAACATGAGCCTGCTGGCGCGTTACCTTAACAAACTCCAGCGCGAGGGCTGGCAGGTGGGCGTCATTAGCTGGGGCAGCAAGCACAGCACTGACGACTTCCTTAACGAAGTGACTGCCGCGAAGCTGGACTGGCTTAACAAGCACTTAAAGTCAGTCAAGTGGGACGTGGTTTACATTGTCCACTATGGCACTAACAAACTTAACACTTGCGGTGGTGGGATGCTGTTCGATGACGAGGACAGGAACCGCGAGGGCTGGGAATGTGCCTACGAACCTTCACAGATTCTTAACATTCTCAAAGGGCTGGTCGCTTAACCAGCCCTTAACAATTGGCCCCGGCGCGACTTTACAAACTCTTAACTTGACTTTGGCGTGGCGGTCTGCTATAATAGTAATTGTCAAGAGGAAAGGACGTGATGTGATTGGCTGAAATGATTTTGATGTGTGACACTGAAACCGCGAACACTCTGGACGAGCCTATTCTGTACGACTTCGGCGCGTGGCTGATTGACAGCGAGGGCAAAAGTTACGAGAAGGTTAACTGGGTGATTAAGGAAGCCTTCCTTAACAAAGAGTTAATGGAGACTGCCTACTTCGCCGCTAAGATTCCCGCTTACTGGCAGGACATTTGGGCAGGTAAACGCGAGGTTAAGTCCATTTGGGACGTGTACCGCTACCTGCGAGATGTTAAGCGGCGTTACCCTGACGTTAAGTTCTGCGCCCACAATGCCGCGTTCGATGTCAAGGCCCTGCGGACTTCCCTGCGCTACTTAACAAAGTCTTTCAAAAGGTGGATGCTCCCCTATGGGATGGATGTTTACGACACGTTAAGGATGGCCCGCGACACCTACGCGAAAGATGAAGCCTACGTTAAGTTCTGCGAGGATAACAACTTCTTAACGTCGAGTGGCAAGCCCCAACTGACTGCGGAAGTGCTTTACAGATTCTTAACTGGTGATGTTAAGTTTGAGGAACAGCACACTGGCCTCGCTGATGTGGAGATTGAAACGCAAATTTTGCGTGCAATTTACGAAAATTTTACAGACTTTCGCAAGCTCTGCTTCAACCCCAAGCCCAAGCCCCAGGTTGAGAGTTAACCAACTCTTAACCTGGCGGCCCGGCGGCCCGCGTTAAGAAACTGTTAAACATCCCCAAACCCTATTGACTTTTGCTCCCCCATCCTGTATAATATATCTTGTCAAGGGGCGAGAGAAAAGCCCAAGACGCTTTGAGTGAGTGAGCGAGAGAACGCAGGCGCCGCGTTAACTGCCAGCCCCCACCAAGCGAGCGAACAGAAACTTAACACTCAAACCCCTTGACAAGCGCTTCTCAATGTGTTATAATAAGTACACAAACAAGGAAAGGAAAGTGATTTCGATGAAGATGACTTCCAAGATGGCTCTGACCTACGCTATTGACAACTGCGACCTGCCCCAGGACGTGATGGAGAAGTTCATTGCCATGCGCGCCCAGCTGGACAAGAACGCCAGCGTCGAGCGCAAGCCCACCCCGCGACAGAACGAGAACGCGGGCCTGATGAACGACATTCTCGTGGCCCTGTCTGATGGCCGCCACTGCACTGTCAGCGACCTGATTTCCAACGTGCCTTCTCTCGCGGGCCTGACCCCGCAGCGTGTGTCTGCCCTGATGCGGCTGCTCAAGCTGGATGGCAAGGTGGACAAGGAGACTGTCAAGGGCAAGACCCTGTTCTACCTGATTTAACAAAGAGGGGCGCAAGCCCCTCTTAACTTTTGCTTAACGCGCGCCGGGCGGTTCTGTTAAGAAATCTTAACTTGACTTTTGTGTCGCCCTTTGCTATAATAGATACATCGAAAGGAGCTGATAAGCATGATGATGTTTTCTACGTTCGGACGTGCCATGGCGATTGGTCTGGTGGCGGGTCGCCCCATTGCTGGGCTGGTGTTCTTCCTCGTGGCGTGTGTGAAGGTTTCTGCGAAACGAAAGGCGGTGGCGTGATGGATATGCGCGAAATGCGGAAAATGGTGCGCGACCTGTCGGACATGGATTTGGCTCTGTTCGTGGAGCAGGCCAAGAAGGAAAAGGAACACAGGCGGCAGGCCAACCTCGCACTTTACCGCAGTGAAGTGGAACAGCTCTGGGCCGCGCTGGTTGCCAAGGTGAAAGAGCTGGATAAGATGGGCGTGGGCGTTACCGCGTCTGTCGAGGATGATACAGGCGAGCGTTACATTAACGTAACAGACCAGTTGAAAACTGATGGCTTTATGGTCACGTGGGGCACAAGTTCGGTCTATAAGAGCGGGGATTAACCCGCTCTTAACATTTGGCCCCGGTACCAGGACTCGGCCGCTGGTGTGCGACCGGGCACACCAGTGTTAAGCCCACGTTAAGTCTATGTAAATTTTGCGTTAAAAATCGTTAAATTTTTGTTAAATCTTCATTTTCCCAGAATTAAGACTCTGTTAAATTTATGTAAATAACCTGTTCTTAACATGCCTCGCGTTAGCTGCGACAAACCCTATATGGACCTGTGCTCAGAGCAAGTACGACCCCTATATGGCCATGCTCTCAGAACAAAAGCAACGACTTGACTTTTCAAAAAATTTTTGGGATAATTGACTGGGTACCACGGGGGGAGTACCCTGGAGTAAAAATGTGGTAAAAGCGCTTCGACCCCGCGGTCTAGGGATTTTCTCAACCGAGCGAAGCGAGGATTGAGAAAAGCCCGGAGGGATTTTCGTCCCCCGGGCTGTTTTTTACAAATTTTTAACAAAAAATTGCTCCCCCCGATCTATTATATTATATTTTTTATATAAAATCAATAGGGAAAATGAATTGCGCGATGCAGAAATTACTGGATTCAGAGTGGTTTTTTAATTTTTAGTTATTTTTTCATTGTTTTTATGTAAAATTTTTGCATTTTTTTCTTATTTTTAACGTATTTTTTATAAAAAATTAGCAAAAATTTTACGTTTTTTTAATATAAATTTTACAATAGAGAGCAGAATGAATCGGGCAGAGTTATATATGGCTGTATTTATATTGAAAGTAGGGGAATATTGTAATTTTGAAAACGATTACGTCTAGTGGAAACGATTACGGAGGCTAGCCAGGGCCACACCCCTCTCACATTTTATACAGAATTTCCCCTCTCTTTATAACAAACTTCCCCTCTCCTTATATAAAACTCCTTTCCATCCTATATCAAAAACCCCTTCCTCCATGGCTAAACTATAAATTATCCCATAAAATTTTCCCTCTCTCCAACCCCTCCCTATAAAAAACAAAAGAGGGAGTAGCCTTATCTACTCCCTCGTAACATCTCTTCAATCCTACACAAATCCTTGCTCGTATCTATCCTAATCTACTCTACCATCTCCGCCACTTCATAAATCTTATCTTCAATCTCTTCCTAACTCTCCGACTATGCTTTCTCTACATCTCTTACCCTATCATGAATCCCCAGCGCCAAACTCTTCATATGCCGATCTAACTACTCTATCTTATAATCTACATAGATCACCGCTCCAATTAGAGCCAATACTAAGACTATAAACAAGTTAATCCATCCTTTCTAATATTTCTCTATTCCCCGCTACGAGCATATTTAATCGACTTATCTTTCTCGACAGAAACTCTACCTCTCGAATCAAATAAATCAATCCAATGCCCTCCGCGATAACTACTAGTCCCAAACCAATCATTTCCATATCCTCCATAACCCTATTAAGGCTCCTACCCCTATAAGCCCTAAATAAACCTATAATCCTATCTCCGCTGAGAAGAACGTGGCGCTAAACCAAAAGGAAGCCATAATCCAGATAATTACATATAACACGTTACGCCTTCCTCCTTAATAACATACGTTTCTACATCGGTCTCTTTCAGCTTATGCCGCTGAAATGCTTCATAATCCTTCTTATTAACTATATACCCAGCTGCTTCTCCTATATAATCAGGTATAATATACCATTCCTTGCCGCGCCAGGTAATAATCTCCTGGCCAGCTTCCTTCTTAGACTTGCGCTTTAGCTTCTCCTCTTGTATCTTCTCCCAACGCTTCTGATCAGCCACACTAAAATCAAAAGCCCCATGATTAACCATATACTCATATAAACGAGTATATCTAAAACCATTGCGGACCATGCGGCCTCCGCAGACGCAAAGCGCCATGAACGCACAAACTAAAGCTATGCCGGCGACGATTAATAGAGTTACACCAATTACCTTACCTAACATATATTACTCCTTTACTATGCGGCCTACCGCATATCCTATCATAAATGGTATAAGTAAGATGCAAATTATATGAAACGTATCTAATGTAAGAGTTATCATAATATACTCCTTTCTCTTGGAGGGGGGATCGCTGCGCTCCCCCCTCCGACCCCCCTGGCGCGCTTCGCCAAAAGCCCTTCGGGCTTTCGTCTCGCTTATCGAGCCTATTTTGCCGCACGCCTATTTTCACTATATATATTATATAAAAAATTCTAATTATTGTCAAAACGACGCCTAAAGTCCAATGCTTCGACCTAAGGAGGTTTTACCACATTTTTAAACCACTCTATATAGTTAAGAAGTGATATAAAAATGTGGTAAAACCCGCAAGAGTCGAGGCATTTTTATATTGATAAGAGGATTTTCATTTCATTTTTCCATAGGTCCTCCTATAGACCGATTTTCATTTCAATTTTCAAAAAGACCACCCCAGTTTTCATTTGAAATTACCCCAGGTTCCTTGCCGCCGGGGTTATATGGGAGGGGGATTAACCCCCGCCCCCATAATTTCTTATTCGACCGTTTGGTTCAACCATTCTTCTGTCGATTCATCCCAGTTCTACTCAGCTGGCGTCCAAGTAGTAGTAATAACAGTAGCGCGAATCATATAATCACAATTAAGGGCTGCCGCCAACTCTGTCGTATATGCCTTATATTTACTTTCGGTGAATTTCGTTTCGGCCTTCATAATTCTCGCCAATTCCTCGTCGTTTCCGTCCGCCATTAAACTTGTGAGTAAACCCATGTCTAAATCATCGTTGAAATAATTTATCCAAATTTTGTGTTGAAGTTCCTTTTCGGCTTCGGTTAATTTTTCAAACCGTGTGGTACCTTCTGTATCTCCCCGATATGCTTTTACTACTTCGTAATGACAATAGGGATTAGACCGACTGGGACGACCAACCATAGCTGTACGCTATTTTCGAGTTTGATATACATAGGTTTCAAGTTTGCCGTCGTGCGTTCGTGTCTCGAACAAAAGCGCCCCGACTTGTGCGCACGTATGCGGCTCACCTACTGGCCATACTTCTGGTAGCTTCTCTCTTACTTCTTGACCTATCTTAGAGAAGTTCTTCTGATACTATGAATGGCGGATATGCCGCACCAGCACTCCTCCACGAATAACGTCGTAATCGCAATACCATCGTAATTCATCCAGCTTCTTGACTCGATTATTTGTATAAGATTTCAAGGTTATGCCGAACCAGTCAGCTAACTATTGATTTGTCATTTTACCTAAACATAAATCCATAGGACTATTTTCACCCCCTCTCTAATAATTATGCCATTTCTTTATGGTAAATTAAACTCCTTTGCCATATCAATTTTCGGTTGAATTTTCTAAAAATTTTTTGTACTATATATATAGAAAATGAAGGACAGGAGGGACACCCCATATCAGATGAAAAACGACGAAAAAGATTTTGGTCCCAATCTAGCGACAAGATGCCCTACGTGCGGCCGGTATCTGCAAAGATATTCTACAACGTCGGTCAGGGAACTTGGGAACAGTTGCCTGGGGAGTACCGCGATGGGGCATTGTCCCAAGTGCGGGAAACTGTACACGTGGAGGGAGCAGTTCAGAATTTACCTTCAGACGGAACCAAAAGAACTTAATCAGTTTGGCGGTTAAGGTACGCCACTGATTGAATTTTCTAAAAAATTTTTATATAATATATATACAAGGTTGAGAGAGGAAAACTTCTTCTCAGCTTGATAACCAAAAGGAGAGAATAAGAATATGAACGAGAAGAATTGGACTATTTCCAAGGATGCTATTGCCAAGGCTCTTGCCGATGGTACCACTGCCGACGAGCTTGCTAAGGCTTTCTCCGAGCAGCTGAACGCTGCTATGGCTGAGCGCCGTGATAAGGCCACCAAGGTCAAGGATGCCCAGGTTGTGGTGGACTTCCTGTTGAAGTATTACCCCACCATTTTCGAGGGTCTGAACGTCGCTACCCTGCTCAAGGCTCTGGACGACCTAGATGGCGTTCTTGCCCCTATTGCCCAGGCCATGGCTGATGCGGCTGAGAAGGTAGAAAAGAAGTTCGAGAACAAGGACAAGCCTACCTACAAGACCAACGCTAAGGATGTCACCACGCTGTCCCTGGATGACCTGCTCGACATTTTCGGTAAGTAAGATAAAGTAAAGGAGGAGTAAGAGGATATGTTCGGTTTCAAAAAGGAGAAGGAAAAGATGGAAAAGCTGAATGTTTTTGAAGTTATCCCGCAGACGGAGCAGGACATGATCCGTGCTTGGATTGAGAGCGAAGGTATCCTCTACTCCGGTCTGAAGCGCCCCATGGCGTCTCTGGACCACGTGCTGCGCTTCTGGGCGCAGAATAAGGCCCCGTTCTATCATATGTTCGGGGATCAGCTGATTATTTCGCGTCGGGTGGACTACGAGTGCCCGATGAATGAACTGCGCGAAAAGTGCTATGCGGAAGCTGATAGCGATGTGGTGGATTTTATCCACAACCTTGGCATGATTATGCGCGGCTATGATAACGTCATTGGCAAGGCGCTGCATGACGCTGGTCTGTATTCCTATGAGTTCTACAATGAGGGTATCTGGGATATGCTCATTGATAACAAGTGGCCCTTCCGCGATGTGAAGGTGCCGATGGAGAACGGTAAGTATTTCGTCTTGAAAACTGGTATGCGCGTTACCCGTATTTACCAGAAGCTGGCCGAAATCGCCGGTATCTCTGGTTTTGAAAAGGTGCGCGAGCTGCATGCCAAGATTTCTACCTCTAAGATTGTTCATGGCAACATGTACCTGTCCATCCATCCGCTGGACTACATGACCATGAGCGATAATGAGGATGGTTGGGATTCCTGCATGAATTGGCGCGAGAATGGCGACTACCGTGCGGGTACCGTTGAAATGCTGAATAGCCCTGTTGTCATCGAAGCTTATATGGCTTCCGATGTCAACAAGATGCGCATTGATGGCAATGAATGGCCGTCCAAGATTTGGCGCGAGCTGTACATTGTACACCCGGAGTTTATCTCCAACATTCGTTCCTACCCCTTCATTAACTCTGGCCTGTCCAAGTTCGCTGTGACTTGGATTAAGGAACTTGCCGAGCAGGCTGGTTATGGCAAGTACCAGAGCGACATGATGGTGTATGGTGACGAAGAGTCCAGCTCCTACTTCGACGACTTCGATCTGCGTATCGAGAGCAATAACATGTACAACGACTATTGCCGCGAGGACCAGTTCGTGTATGTGGCTCCCGACTTCCGTGAGAAGTATCGTAAGGATCAGTTTACCCTGAACTATAGTGGTCCTATGTCCTGCATGTGCTGCGGCGAGGTCCTGTCTTCCAGCATGGAAGAGACTCGTGCAGTCATGTGCGATGACTGTTCCGATAATTCGGAAGAGTATTACGTCTGTGACTATTGCGGCAACGAAATGTACAGTGAGGAGGACGTCTATTATGTAGACGGCACCACTCTGTGCCATGAATGCTACTGTGACCCCGATACCTGCGGCGTAGGTTATGATGATGAGGAGACTCACCTTATCTCTAACATGACCAAGCTGTACCTGGGTACTCCTGACCACGGCAACTATGTCTGGATTTACGACATCACTTGGTGGATTCGTCACAATGACGAAGGTATCACCAAGGATAAGCTGAAGTACGTCTATGACGATCCTGAGAACGCTTGGGCGTCTAAGGTACTGATGCTGTCTATTGATGATGTAACCGACGAGATGCTGAACACCTGCGGTATTTGGGACCGCGAGAAGTATCGCCAGGAGTGTCATGAGGACGGCGAAGACTCGTATGAGACTTATTCGCTGCCTTCGTGGCTCTCTGCTTGAAAAAATTAAAAAATTTTCATATAATATATATAGAAAGTGAGGGGAGGTACAAAACAATGAGTAAATTTGGAACGCCTGCGTATCAGATCAACACCAAGAGTGACCTGATTGACTACCTTGGAACCGCTTGGACTGTGACCAAAAGCCCATTGGCATTGATGTACCTCTCCCGTGCCGAAGAGATTTCGACGCCCGAAGAACTGGATGAACTTTGTGATGAACTTGGCGTCTAAGTAACAAACAAGAGTTGAAAAAGATAAAAAAATAATATATAATACTTATACAAGATAAAGAAAGGATGTAGTGAATATGAAAAAGATCACCAAGCGTACCGTGTATGAGACCCTGATCAAGGTGGCCGAAGGCGAGTCCTTCACCGACTACATGACCGCGGAAGACCTGAAGGCTTTTGCGGAGAACGAGCTGGCCCTGATGGCCAAGAAGGCTGAGAAGGCCAAGGAGCGTGCGGCTGAGAAGAAGGCCGAAGGTGACGCTCTGCGCGATGTTGTGCAGTCTGTCCTGACTGCTGACTACCAGACCATTGCGGACGTGACCGCCCAGATCGAGGGTGAGGATGTCACTGTCGGCAAGGTGACCCGTCGTCTGTCCGAGCTGGTGCGTGACGGCATGGCTGAGAAGGCCAAGGTTTCCGTGAAGTACACCGACGAGGATGGCAAGGAGAAGACCAAGGACGTCATGGCGTACAAGATCGCCGGCTAATGAACGACAAGGCAGGAGGCTTCTATCCGCGGGGTAGAAGCCTTCTTTGCGTGGGAGGAATAATATGCTACAATTCTGTTTAAATCATCGTGTATCGGAGAAATATCGACTAAAAGCGCACGAACTCTATTTGGAATATCGTGATCTAAAAGCAGTAGAAAGATATTTGGGAGAAGAATATCGAGATACTACTATTATAGTCGATACTCCTTGGGAAATTAAAGATGAGGAACTCAATCTCTTAGCCCAGCTAAGTAAAGAAAAGAACAATATTGTTTTGGCTTTACATAATTTTGGCCAATATGAGCGTGTTTGCGGTGGGGATAATAGTAAATTTCGCTGGTATGTCATGGAGCCTTGTAATAGCTTTGCTGAAGCCAAGCTATTACAAG